>B570J29579_100191_pt1 | contig 7933 bp, 9 predicted proteins | sample LakMenE27Jul10ns_FD_29579 | JGI IMG/M metagenome (IMG submission 29579) | reverse complement strand
TTTTAAGAAGGAAATACTTGAAGTATGTTCTTCCTACGAAGAGTTGATAAAACGTGAAGAGTATTGGTTAAACTACTATGATGTTGGTAATAATCCAATATTTTACAATGCTAATAATTGTTCAAATGGTGGTCCACTATTTTTTGGAAGAAAACATATTGAAGTTACTAGAAAAAAAATGAGTGAATCCAGACGTGGTGAAGGCAATGTCATGTGGGGAAAACAACATTCACAGGAAACTCGTATAAAAATATCAGAAAATTTGATTGGAAAAATGTCTGGTGAAAAAAATCCGATGTATGGCAAACGTGGTAAAGATAGTCCTGCCTTTGGTCGGAAACACACGCAAGACACTAAAAGAAAAATAGGTGAAAAACTTAAAGGCAGAATCTTCACAGAAGAAACAAAATCAAGAATTAGTAAAACTCGGATAGAAAGAAGTATTTCTAAAGGGGAGAATAATCCAAACTTTAAAGGGTATTCCGTATGTATTGTTGGCGACTATATTGGACAAAGAAAAACCGCAACGGAATGGGGAAAAATATTGAACATGGACTCTAGTGGATTCAGACTACATCTTTATGGTAAACGATACAAAAAAGGAATTAAAGGAAACTTCTTTAAATGGGAACATGAAATCAAGTAACGACTACTACATAAACGAAGAAGGGAAGGTGATATTTCTACGGGAGTATCACCTTCGTCGTGGTAAATGCTGTGGTAACAAATGTAAGAATTGTCCTTTTATTCCAAAGTGGACAAAGGGAGTTACAAATACCGAACCTTCTAAATAATAAAAATATATTTTTTTCATATTTATAGGTATGATTAAACTAAAAAACATATTAAAAGAGTTCGATGAATCACCGAACACCGTATTTCAAAAGGTAGCATTCGGTGATCCCAAATATCCATACTCCGACGAACTCTCTATGTTACAACATAAAAGAGCCGGAGAACCGAATACACAGAAAGAAGATTACTTTTTAAGACTATTACAACGTTGGGTTATGTCATCTACCGATGATGTTGCAGAGAAATTATATGATAACTATAAACTCTTTAAGAAGTCTTCTAGATTATATCCCGGCATTTTTTCACCTAAAACCGAGGTTGGTACATTACTTTATCGTGGGTTGGAATATCTAAATGACCAATTATGGGAAACTATAAAAGACACCGAAATTCACGAATGGAAAGATGTAGAATATGATAATGGAATATATTGGATTTACACGAAACCTGTTGAATATATTCCCGAAAGACCTGTGCAAAGTTGGACGGATGTTCCAGAGATTTCAGAAAATTTTAGTGGTGATGCCGTATTGATAACTAAACAAGATAATCATTTTCTTTTTAACAAAGATGCAATTTCTGTTATCTTTGGGTACAATGAAAGTGAGATATTACACTTTGGAAAAAAGTTTAGGAATCCCGTGTACCTAGCAATCAACGATTCAATATACCAACACTCTATTGTTGGGTCTAAACGTCCTAAAATATTTTCTATTGCAGATGAATTATTTTAAGGATTCCATATATTTATTCTTAGTAAGTTTTGTTAATTGTGGCAGAATGTTTCACATTGGGTATTAATAAATGGGAAATAAAAATGGCAGTCTTAATAAAACAAAAATACAAAGAAAATTTGGCAAAAACTTGTTTAATCTTGGGGGCATTCTTCAACCCTCTTGGATTCGACGCGGCTTTTGCGTTTGTTACGAAACTCACAGGGAGTTATGCTCTAACAGACATTATATTTTATGGGGTAGCGCTGTTCTTTTTTGGGTGCTATTTTTTATTATCTCGTAAGAAAACAAAACCTGAACCATATTTGTAGAATATAACCATAGTATTTTTTGGAGGATAAGATGGAACTGAATAAAAAACGAATGATGAAACTTGCTGGTCTTTTGACTGAATCTATCAATGAGGCAGTAAAGGAAGTAAATCTTGGTAAAGACCCAAAGAGTTTCGCAAAGGCGTATGGATCGAACAAACATGGTTCAAACATTGAGTGGAAAAACACAGCAATGTTCAGCAAGAAAGATGCAATGAACATTATGAAACAAGCACTTCCTGATGGATATAATGACTTCAAGGCAGAATTGATTGACAAGTTGCCAGCCGATGCAAAGATTCAAATTGCTCGTGAAGGTAGTGTTTGTCTTTATGTAAAAACAACTACAAAATTGAGTAAGGCTTCTTTGAAGGCAGATGAACTCCATCAAGTAGAACCAGGTCTATACCGAATTTGGTGGGACTAATACAATAGGAGTATAAAATGAAACTATCAACAAGAAAAGAATTACTAAAACAATCTGATTTGGTATTAAAAAAGATAATTGACGTAATCAAAGAAGAACAAGAAGACATCGGTAAAGATGTTCGTACTGCCGTCGGTAAAATACAGAAATTCTCACAAGAAGGTCATCTAACCGAGTCATTACTCGAATTGGCTAAACTCTTAAAGTCAAAGAAACACGAAAATATCTTAAAGGCAATTCAAGATATTACAAAGGAAACAGAATCTATGCCTTACATGATTGAAAAATATCGTGAGGAAGTTGGAAGAGAATTATCTTTACTTTGTAGAGAGAAGTTAACAAACAAAGAATTTGCTGCCATTTATACCGCGATATAATTTTTATTTGTTTGTGTAAGATTTTTTCTGTATATTCGTACACGAAATCCAAGTATAATAAGGAAACACAAATGAAATTAAAAAATATAATAACAGAGTCTCTTACAGAGTTTGGTCAGATAAATGAAGCAAGTCTATCTAGATTAGTTGATAAAGTTAAGAATAATGATTTCTGTGTTGCATCTGCCTTCCGTTCAAACTTTACAAAGAAACAAAATCGTCAACGTAACAAAGAGTTATTCTCGGTNCTACAATCAAAGAAGATGGGTGGATATGTACTGATTGGACATTGGCAAGAAGCACCCGATGGAACAGATTGGAAAGATGCAAGTCCTGAACAACTACAAGATATTACCGAAGAAAGTGTTTTGTTTATTAAGCCAGAATCTGTTTCACGAGAAGAATTTATCGAAGTTTGTGTTTCTATTGCCAATAAATTTAATCAAGATGCNGTAATTGTTGGTCTTAAAGATAAGGGCATATTTCTTTATTANAAGAGTGGTGATAGTGACCAGATTGGGCAGGGTACATCTATTGGTAAAATTTCACAGGCATATTCACAACTTCGTAGTGGAAATAAAACCCCGTTTGTTTTTGAAGGTTCACTCCAACCAACTTCAAACTTTGGAAGAATGGCATTCTCTATAAACAACATTCTTTATTTTAAGTCCTAAAAAAATTTGGAAATGTAAAATTTATTTCGTATATTTGTACATTGTTATTAACAATCACATAATCAAATCTCAAAATTCTATGAAAATACTTCAACATACACGACCATATAGTTTGACCCCGAATACTAAATTCGAGGCAGCCACCTATTGGTCAAATAGAGTTCAGATGAATTTTGGCGCCATTCATCGGCAAACTTCTGTGAGTTAGAGATTGTAGTACAGATATACTATACCTTCAAAAAAGACTTACAGAGTAAAATTTGTAAGTCTTTTTTGTTATGTGGAAAACTTTTTAAGTTCTTGATATTAAATGACTTACACCCAAAAAACAAAATTATGAACAAAAATTAATTTGTAATCCCGAAACTATTTCGTAGATTTGTATTCCTTCGTTTGAGGGAAATGTTCATTGAAAACTTATAAAACAAGCCGCGGCGGTACAGTTAGAGAGGTACGGAAGTCTGTAAAACTTTTCCTATTTTGGTGAGTAGGTGCGAATCCTACCCGCGGCACAAAATAAATCTATTCGGGATATATTTATAATTGTAGATTGTTCAATTGTATAGGAGTCCCGAAATGTGGATATGTAAACATTGTGGTAATGAATTTGATTTTGAAACCGTTAGTGATAAAGGTAATCATTCACGGTGGTGTCAATCGAATCCAAAACGTAAAGATTATCAAAATGATTCTTCAATTAGAATGAACTCTATATTGAAGGATAAACTTGGTGAACTGATGGTGTTTGATGTAGAGTGTTCCGTGTGTAATATCACTTTTAGTGTGAAAGAGAGGGAAAAACAATTTCCAACACGAGAAAAATATTACTGCTCTAGATCATGTGCCAACTCAATTGGTGGCAAAGCTAAAAGTCAAAAATACTACAGCGATGACGTTAGTTATAGAGTAATAGCATTCAGATACCACGAAAAGAAATGTGTAGTGTGTGATGAGAATAAAATTGTTGCGGTACACCACTATAACGAGAATCATAATGATAATAGACCGGAAAATTTGATTCCACTTTGTCCAACTCACCATCAGTATATGCACAGTAGATTCAAATCATTGATAGACGATAAAGTGCAAGAATTCATAATCACTTTTCTGAATAGCGGGCCAGCATGATCCAAGGGGGCGAGGAGCACTTGCAATGCACCTGTGGTGAGTTCGATTCTCATCTGGTCCACCATAATGCCGAGATAGCTCAGTTGGTAGAGCGCCAGTTTGAAGCACTGGTAGCCGTGGTTCGATTCCACGTTTCGGCACAAAAATTGCGGGGTAGAGAAACGGTTAACTCGTCGGGCTCATAACCCGAAGATTGCAGGTTCGAGTCCTGCCCCCGCTACAATTATTCAAGTGTGACCGAGAGGCCGATGGTAACGGACTGTTAATCCGTCGTGGTTTATACCCCACCGCAGGTTCAAATCCTGCCGCTTGAGCAAAACACGGCCAGAGTGCAACCCGTTATGCCAGTAACTTTTTGTCTCTGTTGTGTTCACACCGTTATCGGTTCTGGCAAATTGGTATCGGTGTTTTGGTATGAGCATCGTTGGAAATGCGTCCGGAGTGAATCCGGAAGTCGTGGGTTCGAGGCCCACATACCAAGCAAATTATCAGGGTGTGTCCGGAATTGGCTACGGGCTCCGTCTGGAGCGGAGAATATGCAGGTTCAAGTCCTGTCACCCTGACTTTATTAACTAAAAGGTATTTTATGTTCAAGTACAAAAACATAGAACTTTTGAACAAACACGTTTCCGATGGAAATGTAAATGTTCAAAAACACAAGAACTTCGATTACTACATCTACAATTACTCACAAACTGTTCAGTTTCAAAAGTTATGGGATGAAGTAACGATTGATTCTCGTGGGTTGATTCTCGACGGCATGGGTAACATAATCGCCCGTCCTTTTCAAAAATTCTTTAACTTACAAGAACACGATGTAAAGGACATACCGTTCGACTTACCGTATACTGTCTTTGAAAAGATGGATGGTTCACTCGGTATCGCCTATAAGGGTGAGGATGGTGAGGTTTATATTGCAACTCGTGGTTCGTTTGAATCCGAACAGGCAATAAAGGCAACTGAAATGTTATATGCAAATTCAGANTTGTATAACCTTGTTCACTCTTATTCGGATGATTACACGTTTCTGTTTGAGATTATTTATCCGAGCAATCGAATTGTTGTGGATTACGGTGGTGAAGAAAAACTTGTTTTGTTGGGTTCGTACCACAAAGAAACTAACGAATTTGTTTTTCCTGACTACTATAAACAAATGATTCCATCATTGTTTATACCAAAGAGATTTGATGTTTCATCTATTGATGAACTGAAGAACTCTGATGAAATAAACTTTGAAGGTTACGTTGTTCGATTCCAAAACGATTTCCGTGTAAAAGTAAAACTCGACGAGTATGTACGTTTACACCGTATTCTGACGAACGTCTCGAATGTTTCTATTTGGGAATCCCTGAAAAACGGCGATAACCTAGAAGAAATATTACAGAATGTTCCAGACGAGTTTTACATTTGGGTCGGTGGAATTATCTCGGATCTTCAAAAGAAGTATGATGACATCTTATTTGCTGTTTGTGGTGTTAACAATCACATTGTTTACAACATGAAAGATTCAACACGAAAAGAAATTGCGTTATATTTGTTGGAAAANNACAAGAGTGTGTCTTCAATATTATTTTCTATAATGGACGGTAAAGATTACTCGAAAATAATATGGGACATGGTTAAACCAGAATATCAAAAACCATTTTATCAGAAAGATAGAAACGATGCCTAAAATCATAATTTGTAAAGGACTCCCCGCTTCGGGTAAATCAACGTGGGCTTCTAACTTCGTTGAACAAAATCAAGATTGGAAACGAGTAAATAAAGATGATTTGCGTTCTATGGTTCAANGTGGCGCTTGGTCCNGTAAGATGGAACNTCAAATTCTGAAAACTCGTGATACTCTCATTCGTCAATGGTTGAGTGAAGGAATCAATGTTATTGTAGATGATACAAACTTGAATCCAAAACACGAAGACTCTATTCGAGCCATTGGTAAGGAATTTAATGCAAATGTTGAAGTCAAGTGGTTTCACATTGACGTTGACACGGCAATCGAACGAGACCTGAAACGAAATCGGTCGGTAGGTGAACGTGTTATTCGTAAGATGTTCAACGATTGGATTCGTCCAAAGGTAACTCGAATGATTCAAGACAAGTCTTTGGCACAGGCAATCATTGTTGACATCGACGGTACTGTTGCAAAGATGGATGGGCGTGGTGCCTTTGATTGGGGTAGAGTCGGTGAAGACAAACCGAATCCACCAATCATTGATATTGTTCAAAGGTTTGCAACTACACACAACATCATCTTTATGTCAGGACGTGATTCTGTTTGCCGAGAACAAACGTTGGTATGGTTGAAGGACAATGTTCATTTGACCCACTTTCATTTGTTCATGCGTCCAGAAGGCGATATGCGTAAAGATTCTATCGTCAAACGTGAATTGTTCGATACTCATATTCGTAACAAGTTTTACATCGACTTCGTGTTGGATGACCGAGACCAAGTTGTAGATATGTGGAGAAATGATTTGGGTTTGACTTGTTTGCAAGTAGATTGGGGAGACTTTTAAAGTACGCCCGACGAAAGTCGGGCATTATTGTGGAGTGGCCAAATTGGCAAGGCGTCTCACTTTGAATGAGAAAATTATAGGTTCGAGTCCTATCTCCACAACTTTTATGGTGACTATGGTGTAATGGTAAACACCACTCGCTGTGACCGAGTAGATATGGGTTCGATTCCCATTAGTTACCCAATGTTCTTGTAGCTCAACTGGATTTAGAGTGCCTCGCTACGAACGAGGAGGTTGAGGGTTCGAGTCCTTCCAAGAACGCAACACCGATATAGTTCAATGGTAGAACGGTTCTCTCATAAGGAACACGACGTGGTTCGATTCCACGTATCGGTACATATAGGTGTAGTTCAATGGTAGAACGTCGGTCTCCAACACCGTTGGTTGCAGGTTCGAGTCCTGTCACCTATGCAATAATCGCCTTTAGTTCAAATGGTTAGAATGCTGTGCTGATAACGCAGTGATTCCCGTTCAAGTCGGGAAAGGCGGACAAATGCTAGATTGGTCGAGTAGTCAGACGGAACTCTGCAAAAGTTCTTACGGTGGTGCAAATCCACCATCTAGCTCAAAAATAAATTTGGTTATTACAAAATTATTTCGTATATTGTGTGTATTGAAAATCAAACATTGAATTGCTCGTGAGTGTTTATGGCAGATTTTTCTAATTTTTGAGCAATCATACCTCTGTGTCCTAACCACCATCAGATGTTACATACAAAAAAATATTCGGATATGGTTAAAAATGAAATATCAAAACTCATCTCACAGAGAACATTAATCTTAAATGATTAAAATAAATTTGAATATTACAAACAATTCAGTTAGGAAGCAAATCTGAACGTTCCTATGAATGTAAAGTCAACGGGTACTCTTTACGCTGGATTGTATTTGCCACTTTAGCACAAATGGTAGTGCATCCGATTTGTAATCGGAAGGTTACTGGTTCAATTCCGGTAAGTGGCTCAAACGGA
>B570J29579_100176_pt1 | contig 8772 bp, 8 predicted proteins | sample LakMenE27Jul10ns_FD_29579 | JGI IMG/M metagenome (IMG submission 29579) | reverse complement strand
GCCTGGGTGGCGGCCTCGGCGGTGCTGATTGGCGATGTGCGGCTGGCGGCGGGGGCCAGCCTCTGGCCCACGGCCGTGGCCCGGGCCGACCTCTGCCCGATCGTGGTGGGTGAGGGCAGCAACGTGCAGGACGGCGCGGTGCTGCATGGGGATCCGGGCCAACCGGTGTTGATCGGCGCCGATGTGACCATCGGCCACCGGGCCGTGATCCATGGCGCCACCCTGGAGGACGGCTGCCTGATCGGCATCGGGGCGGTGGTGCTCAATGGCGTCACGGTGGGGTCGGGAGCGCTGGTGGCGGCCGGTTCGGTGGTGACCCGTGATGTGCCGCCGGGAACCCTGGTGATGGGGGCGCCGGCCCAGTCGAAACGGGAACTGGACGCCGAGGCGATCGAGGGACAGCGCCAGCACGCCCGTCGCTACCGGCAACTGGCCATGGCCCATGCCGCTCGGGAGGGTCGGCAGCACTGCGGCGCCTCAGGAGCCTGATCAGGCCTGGCCGCTTGGGGGCTCAGCGGCAGGATCGGCAACGCAGGGAAGCTTCCGACCACTGTGGCCGAAAATCCACCCTCAGGTGTCAGAGGCTTTAAGGGGTCAAGATTCCAACGGTTACAGGCAAGCGCGGGTTGAGATGTCGGGATGCAGATCGGCAGGCCCCCTGTCCTCTGTTTCAGCCCGGGCTGCCGCTGGTCAGCGTCCACGGAAGCGCCTGAGCCGGGACGGTCGTAGCTGACCACGGTCGTGGGACTGACCACGGTCCTAGGGCTGACCCTGACCTGGCAGCCAGTGCATCGAAATCGATCAATCCCCACCCGGCGGCGCGAACGACCAGGGCGGTTCCTTAAGATCACTCAACCACGCTCACAAGCCACCATGGACCTCAGGCTCATCCTGGTCGCCGCCCCGATCCTGCTGGCCGCCAGCTGGGCCGTGTTCCACATCGGCCGTGCCGCCGTGGGCCAGCTGCAGCTCTTTATCAAGCGGGCCGCCTGACGCCTGGGCCCCTACGGGGCTATCGATTAGAACCGCTCGGACCTGTCGGGACTCCTGAAGGTGTGCCTGAGCAACGACCGCAACGTTGACGGGAATTGGGCAATCCACTGGTTGCCCAGCACCTCACCCCTAGCGTGAAGTCACTCTGCCCCTACCCGTGTGGTGACTTCCACGGCTGATATCACTGCTGCGGCTCTCCTTGAGCCCACAAGGCTGGAGGCAATGGTCCGAGGGGATCGAGGGTCCGGCAATCAGATCGGCGGATCAGAACCTGAGGTGCTGGTAATCGGTGCCGGCCTGGCGGGAACCGAGGCCGCCTGGCAGGTTGCCCAGGCCGGCGTGCGGGTGAGGCTGGTGGAGATGCGGCCGGTGCGCCGCTCCCCCGCCCACCACAGCGGCGAGTTCGCCGAGCTGGTCTGCAGCAACAGCTTCGGGGCCCTCAGCAGCGACCGGGCCGCCGGGCTGCTCCAGGAGGAGTTACGACGCCTGGGGTCCCTGGTGATCGGCACCGCCGATCAGCACGCCGTGCCCGCCGGTGGCGCCCTGGCGGTGGACCGGGGCCGCTACAGCGCCGCCCTCACCGCCGCCCTTGAAGCGCATCCCCTGGTCACAGTGGAGCGCCGCGAGCAGAGCGAGCTGCCCGGCCCAAATCAGATCACTGTTCTGGCCACCGGGCCCCTCACCGCCGATGCGCTGGCGGAGCAGCTGCGCAGCTTCACCGGCCGTGATGACTGCCACTTCTTTGATGCCGCCAGCCCGATCGTGGAGGGGGAATCGATCGATCTGGGCGTGGCCTTCCGCGCCTCCCGCTACGACAAGGGCGACGCCGACTACATCAACTGCCCGCTGGACCGGGAGCAGTATCTGGCCTTCCGCCAGGCCCTGCTGGAAGCCGAACAGGCGGATCTCAAGGACTTCGAGGCCGAGTCGGCCCACTTCTTTGAGGGCTGCCTGCCGATCGAGGAGCTGGCCCGCCGCGGTGAAGACACCATGCGCTACGGCCCTCTCAAGCCGATCGGCCTCTGGGATCCCCGCTGGGGCGATGTGAACGACCGCGAGGTGCGCCGCGCCAACCGCGCCTATGCCGTGGTGCAGCTGCGCCAGGAAGATCGCGATGGTCGCCTTTGGAACCTGGTGGGCTTCCAGACCAACTTGAAGTGGGGCGAGCAGAAACGGGTGCTGCGCCTGATCCCGGGCCTGGAGAACGCCGCATTCGTGCGCTTCGGCGTGATGCACCGCAACACCTTCCTGGAGTCCCCCCAGCTACTGGATGCCACGCTCCAGTTCCGCCAGCGCCCCTCCCTGCTGGCCGCTGGCCAGATCACCGGCACCGAGGGCTATGCGGCAGCGGTGGCCGGTGGCTGGCTGGCCGGCACCAACGCAGCCCGCCTGGCCCAGGGCCTGGAGCCGATCACCCTGCCCCACACCACGATGGCCGGAGCGCTCACCCACTTCGTGGCCGAAGCCCCATGCGGGGATGGGCGGGGCAAGGGGCGCTTCCAGCCGATGCCCCCCAACTTCGGCCTGCTGCCCGAATTGCCCGAGCGGATCCGCGACAAGCGCCGCCGCTACGGCGCCTATCGCGACAGGGCCCTGACGGACCTGGCCACGACCCTGGAGCAAAAGGCCTGCGCACCACGAACCACCAGCCCTCACGGGCAGGTTTGAGCCTGATGAGTCCCTTACTGAGCGCAGATGGTGTAGCCGGTCGGCCCATAGACCAGACATTCCGGCTTGGTTCCGTATTGCCAGCGAAACGTGCGGCCATTAACCCCGCCGGCTTCGAAGCAACGATTCCGCTGGCGTGCTCAGAACTTGCGCAGTTCCCTGCGGATCTTGAGGGACTGACCGGAATGCTGCTGGTTGAACAGAAGGATCCCAGCGGTCACCAGCACCAGAGCGAGCACGGCGATGGCCGGCCAAGAGCGGAACGACCGTCGCACGGTTACGGACCGGCGGGTCGGTGCTGCGCGGCGCCGCCTGTGCGCCTGGTGGTCGTACCTGTCCATCGGTTGCGGCGGCGAGCCCGATTGACCTCCACTCTGGCGGAGAAGCGCGTATCCGGGGCGCTGGCGGCTGCAACGGGTGATGTTCCGCCCTGGCGCAGCGACCACGAACAGCCGTGCTCGCCGTGGCCAAAGCCAACGCCTCCCGCATCCCGGAAAAGCTGCCGCAGCGATGCAACCGGTGATCGAGACGCGGTGCAACTGCGGGTGCTGAATCAGCGAGGAGAGAGAGTGGCTCTTGCATTCCCGATCGTGCGCTCTGCTGTCAGTTTCCAGCCATAGACATTTCCAGGCGGTTCGATACAGTGTGACCTGAAAGCAACTTCCATGCACCATGCTCACCGGATCTGAATTACTCGCCAAGGTCAAGGAACTCGGCGATGTCTCGAAATCCGATCTAGTTCGTTCCGCCGGCTATGTCAGCACCAAGAAGGACGGCACCGAGCGACTGAACTTCACCGCCTTCTACGAGGCCCTGCTGGAAGCCAAGGGCGTCAACTTCGGTGACGGCGGTGGCAGTGGCGGCAAGCGGCGTCCTGGCCGCAGCTTGAGCTTCAACACCAAGGTGCAGTTCAATGGCAACCTGCTCGTCGGCAAGGCTTACACCGCCCAGTTGGGCCTGCAGCCCGGTGATGAGTTTGAGATCAGGCTGGGCCGCAAGCAGATCAAGCTCATCCCCCTGGGCGCTGCCGAGGAGGAGTGAGGGCCTGCCCTCCCGCACCACGGTTGATCGACGGTTCCGAGGCCGCACCGGCCACCGTGCTAGCCCATGGGGCCGGCGCCGCGATCGACAGCCCGTTCATGGCGGCGATGGCCAGCGGGATGGCCGGGAACTGGGCCACGGCTCCTGGCGAATCTTCACCTCGATGCCTTAGTTCACCGCTTGCGGTTGCGGCTGCATTCGAACAAGACCCAGCTCCACCGACCGAACCAGCATCGGTGCCAGTTTCGTGAAGTTTCGTCTGATCGCCCCTCGCATACGCCCCCGTAACAACAGCCTGCTCCGCATTCGCCGGGGACTGCGGCATTGCGATCCCGCCATCGGCCAGCGTTAGGTGGGTTGGTGAAAGGGCCTGGCTCAGCCAGCCGGGTGGTCGTCGAACCAGGCCTGCAGGTCGGCAGGCTCGGTGAAATCGAGCAGGTCTTCCGCCAGCTGTTCCAACTGCTGCAGGGGCAGGGAGGAGAGCCGCTCCCGGCTGCCCTCATCGAGGCTCCCGAAGCGGCGGCTGAGCTGGCGAATAGCCAGGGCAGCGGCTTCCTGCTGCCGGCCGGATTCGAGTCCCTCCTCACGGCCTTCCTGACGGCCTTCTTGCCTTCCCTCCTCCAGGATCTCCTGCACCGCGCGGGTGTGGCGCAACTCCTGCAACGGCAACCCGGCGATCATCAGAATCTCCTCCTTGCTCAGCTGTGGAAATCGTTCAAACAGCATAGAGAAAACCACCGGCTCCAGATCCCGGCGGCTCGCCAGGATCCGCCGGCAGCTCTTCTGATCCCGTCTCGCTTCCCAGGGGCCAGAGCACGCCATCGAGGCGATGGCTGCCCGCTTTGAGCTCTGGGGCCGAGAAGCGGTACTGGCGATCCAGCTCTGTGGGAACCGCACCGAGGGAGGCCTCGAGGCCTGGGGGCGATACCGCCAACCAACGGGTCAGATCCGGCGGCGGCGCTTAGCCTTACACCATGAGCAGTCGCATCACCCACAACCCCCAGCAGTGCGGCGGCAGGCCCTGCATTCGCGGCATGCGGATCCGCGTCCAAGACATTCTTGAGCTCTATGCCGCCGGTCAGAGCAGCGAGCAGATCCTGGTCGACTTCCCGGATCTGGAAGCTGAAGACCTGCAGGCCGCCCTGGCCTATGCCGCACGGCAGATCGACCACCCCGTTCTGGTGGGATGAGGCTCTGGCTGGATGCCCAGCTGCCGCCGCTGCTGGCGGGCTGGATCAATGCGCAGGGGTGGGGAATCCAGGCGGTCGCGGTGCGTGATCTCGGGCTGCGCGAAGCTAGCGACACCGTGATCTTTCAGGCAGCCCGAGAGGCTGGCGTTGTGGTGATGGCCAAGGACCGTGACTTCATCCGACTGCTGGATGAACAGGGCCCACCACCTCAGGTGCTCTGGTTGCGACTGGGCAACTGCAGTAACGCTGCTCTGCAGGAGGTTCTCTCGACCACCCTGCTGCGGGCGATGGATCATCTGCGTGACGGAGAGCCCTGGGTTGAGATCCGTCCGAGACAGGCAAGTGCGGCCTGATTCGCTGGGAACGATCACCACCACGCGCTTGGGCTGAAGCGAGGCCGTCACCCCTCACGCAGCAGCGGTTGGCTGAATTCCTCCGCGCGCCTACCACAAGCGTGATGCGGCTCCCCTTCCTACGGCAGACTGCGGAGCCAAGCCACACCCCTCCAACTGCCTGCGGTGCCCAACTCCAAGGGACAGCCAACGGTCTACGTCTCTTCCACGTTCAACGACCTGGAGGCCCACCGCGCCGCGCTCAAGAGCGCGCTGGAGAAGGCGCGTTACGACGTGGAGTGCATGGAGAAGTACACGGCATTCGATGAGCCACCGCTGGATCGCTGCCTGGCGGATGTGGCGGCAACGGATGTGTATGTGCTGCTGATCGCCCACCGCTACGGCTACAGGCCAGCAGAAGACAACCCCCAGGGGCGTTCGATCACCCAGCTGGAGTACGAGGAGGCCAGCCGCCAAGGCAAACCGCGCCTGGTCTTCACCGTGGATCGCAAGCAACTGTGGCTGCCAGATTGGATCGACGGCGGTGATGACGCAGCAGATCTGGCGGCATTTCGGGCTGAGGTGGAGGCAACCCATGGGGTGAATCGATTCACCACACCGGATCAGCTGGCCAGCCTGGTGCAGCAGGCGCTGCAAGCCCTGAGGCCGCCCTCCCTGGATTCAGGTTCGCCGCGAACACGCACCTACACCCCCGCCGACCTCCAAAGCTGGGTGGACCGCCACCGGGACCGCATTGAAAAGGCCTTCCTGGGTCTTCCATCGGTGCAGGCCCGCCAGGTGCACGTGCCGTTGGATGTGTGCCTCACCCTGGCGGGGGCGGCGGCGACGGAAGGCCCGCGGCTGCTGGAGCCGCAGGATCTTGAACCCCTGCTGGCGGCGGCGGGCAGCCATGTGCTTCTGCTCAGCGGCGATGGCGGGGCGGGCAAGACGAGCTTGGCCTTCGCGATCGCCCGCTGGTGGCTGGAGGGAGAACCCGGCGGAGTGGTGCGCCTGCCGGTGCTGATCGAAACCGCCCTGGGCCCCCAGGAGACGGTGGCGGATCGAGTGCGGAGCTGGCTGTGCAACCAGCTGGCCGCTACAGCAGAGGACGAGCTAGCGCCGGAGCTGATCGAGGCCCTGCTGGCCGCCAAGCGCTTGATCCCGATCGTGGATCACCTCTCGGAGCTGACGTCCGCCGCCCGCGAGCAATTCCTGGCCGCCTTGCCGCCGGGGCTGGTGGTGGTCACCAGCCGCAGCGATGACGACGGGTTCAAGGAGCGCCCCCTGAGCCGGATCGAACCGCAGCGGATCGCGGTGGAGCGGCTGCAGGCCTTCTTTCTGGATTACCTACGCCGCAAGGGGCAGGGAGAAGCGTTGAGTGACGACGACCTGATGCCGGCCCAGGCGCAGCTCAAGCGGATCGTGGGCGATAAGCCGATCACGGTGCTGCTGGCCCAGATATTCATCGACGACGTGATCGCCAATCGGGAGCAGGGTCTGCTGGCGGGTTCGGTGCCGGAGCTGATGCTCAGCTACGTGCGGCGGCTCGATACGCCGGCTGATCCAGCTCTGCGGCGCCGAGCGGGACTGGTGATCAACGAAGCGCTGGTGCAGCGGGCCCTGAGGGTGGTGGCCCTGGCCAGCCACCGCCAGGGGAAGCCGGGCCAACCCTTGTTCCAGCCGTTGGAGTTCAGCGACACCTTGGCCCGCAGCGCCCTGATGGCAGAGGAGCCCTCGGGCCTGGGGTTTAGCCGCGAGCAGGCCGAGGCCCTGCTTGGGTACCTGATCGAGCTGCGGCTGCTGCTGCAGCCCGGCGCGGCCGTGGGCCGCCTGCGCTTCCCGCTGGATCCTCTGGCCGATCACCTGGCGGCGGCGGAGCAGTTTGAGCGGCTGGAGGAAAAGGCGCTGAATGAAGGCTCAGGGGCGTGGGAGGCGTTCCTGGCGGCGCTGGAGCCCCGCCCGGAGGCGGAACGGGAGCGGATGCGGGGTTTCCTGCTGGCCCTGCGCGACGGGGCGATGGAGGCCCAAGGGAAGCGAGCCTTGGCAATGCCACCGGAGGTACCCGACCGGCTGGCCAAGCTGGGCTTCCTGGATCCGGAGGGCGAGCGCTACCGGCTGGCGTTGCAGCGGGCCCGCAAGTGGATGTGGGAGCTGGGGGTGCCGGTGGCCAGCGAACGCCGCGACGCGATCGCCAAGCTGGCGGCGATGGCGGCGGCCCCGGAGGATTCGGAGCGGCGGGCGGCGCGGGATGTGGCCAGCCGGCGGCTGGCGCGGCTGTTGCTAGAGGTGCTGAACGAGCGGCAGGCGGAGCGGCGGCTGGAGCAACAGGACGCCGCGGTGGTGCTCGGCCTGATCGGCGCGGAGATCGGAATCGAGGCGCTGGAGCGGCTGGCGAGTGATGGGTCGCAACCACCGGAGCTGCGCCGCGCGGCGCTGGAGTCGTTGGGGCTGGTGGCACGGGATCAGGCCGAGCATCGCGAACCGATCGAGGCGTTTCTGGAGGGCCAGCTGCGGGCCGAGGCCCTGGATCTACTGGTGGAGGGCGAGGAAGGCTGGGCGGAGCACGACCGCCACCTGCCGCCCATGCAAGGGGCATCAAGGGGCCTGCAACTGGCAGCCTCTGCGGCCCTCCCCCTACTCGGCAGTGCCCCTGGCCGTGTGGTGCCGATGCTCACGCTCACTGCCCTGCAGGAAGGGGAGGGCCTGCGCATCCGCACGGAGGTGGTGACCCCGCCGGTGTGGCGTCTGCCGCTGCCGGAGTGGCCAGGCGATGCGCCGCAACAACTGGAGCTGGTGGTGGTGGAAGGCGGCGAGGCCGGCATTGGCTCACCGGAAACGGAGGAGGGCCGCGACTGGTACGCCAACCAGCGCGAAGGCTGCAAGGGCGTGAACGTGGAAGCGGAACGCAGCGTGCGGCTGGAGCGGTTTGCACTGGTGCGCCATGCGATCACCCAAGCCCAGTGGCAAGCGGTGGCGGAGCTGCCGCAGGTGGCGAGAGAGCTGAACTCCACCACCCCCGGCAGCTACAAGCCGGACGACCTCTGGGAACGCTTTGCCCAGCCCGGCGGCCTGCCGGTGGACAGCGTCAGCTGGAACGATTGCCAGGAATGGCTGGGCCGTCTGAACCGCTGGCTTCTGGAGCAGAGGAGCGAGCTGGGGGGGCAGGGGGATGCCCCCCAACTGGCGCTGCCAGGCGAGGGCCAGTGGGAGGTTGCCTGCCGCGCCGGCGCGAGCACGCCCTTCCACTTCGGTAACACACTGGATGCCAGCTGGGCGAATTACGACGGCGGCTCACCTATGGCCCAGGCCGCAAGGGTGCCTATCGCCAGCGACCGGTATCGGTGGGCTTCTTTGGTCTGGTGAACCGCTGGGGGCTGGCCGAGATGCACGGACAGCTGTACGAGTGGTGCGGCGACCAGTGGCATCCCGACCCGACGGCAGAGGGCTGGTCCAGCGCTGGCCTGCCTTGGCAGGGGGTGGATCCTGCCCTGGAGGCCCTGGGAACGGCCCAGAAGGAGCTGAAGCTGCTGCGCGGCGGTTCCTGGTTC
>B570J29579_100157_pt1 | contig 9787 bp, 9 predicted proteins | sample LakMenE27Jul10ns_FD_29579 | JGI IMG/M metagenome (IMG submission 29579) | reverse complement strand
GCCACCCCCCGTCNCCCCCCGCCCCAGCAAGCCAGCCCGCACAAGGAATCCCGGCCAGGATCCCCCCATGCCCCCAACCCCCTCCGCCACCTACGAGCGCCTGCGCGACACCATCGCGAAACGCATGCGCATGAGCCACATCTACCAACCCCTGATGCTCATGGAGCTCCTGGGACATGGATTGGCCAGGCAACAGCCAGCCCAGCCCCCGCGCAGGACGTAGCCCGCCGGATCCTGGGGGAAGACGTAACCCAGATCGAGTACTACACAGAGCGCGTCAAGCGGATGGTGGGCAAGGTTCACCTTCAACGGCATCACCCGCTACGTCCAGGGCGCCTACGACCTGGTGGGCGGGGAGGAGCTGAGCGACGTCGAGCGCGAAGAGCTGCTGAAACTGTGCCGCCAGCGCCTCGATGCTTTCCGAATGCAGCGCGGCGAGGAGGTGTTCGCCCACAGGAGCCGCCACCGCAACCCGATCAGCGGCTCGATCAAAGTCCGGGTGCTCACCCGGGCCAAAGGCCGGTGCGAATGCTGCGGCGCCCACGAGCACCAGAGGGCCCTGGAGGTGGACCACATCGTGCCCAGGAACCAGGGCGGTTCGGACGACCTCAGCAACCTGCAGTCCCTCTGCTTCCGCTGCAACGCCGCCAAGCGCGACACCGATACCACCGACTTCCGCGGCCTGCAGGCCAGCTACGCCAGCCGCGAGGCGGGCTGTGTGTTCTGCGGGCTGGAGGGCAGCGGCCGGGTGCTGCTGGAGAACGAACTGGCGCTGTGCATCGCCGATGCCGATCCGGTGACGCCTGGGCACAGCCTGGTGATCCCGCGGCGGCATGGAATCACCAGGCCACAGCGGTGGGGTCGCCATCGTGGTGAATGGAAATGCTGTGGCGCGGGTGGCTTCGTGTCGAATCCGGACTAGTATTCGATGACGCCTGACATAGAGAGGCCGGGGCGGCACACCGACGCCCTTAGCTGGGTTTCCAGCAGCCGCCGCAGGCCCACCCCAGAAGGTATCCCAGCAGGGGCAATTGCCTGCCGGGCCACTCAAAACAAAATTGGCGTTGGAGCCGAGGTTTTGCCACAATTGGACATACTCTACAGACCAAATGCCGAAACCGGTAAAGTTCCGCCACGTGTTGACCGCTGCATCCGGATGACCAGCGTTAATCCCAAGCCGATATACCTGATTCCATTAATAAGACGAATTCCCGAGCAGGAACAGAAAAATTTACTCCAGATCATTAAAACTTATCATATCGGACAAGCGCTCATCCGACATGAAATACAATTAACAGTATTAGACTCTTCGACAAAACAAAAATCCCAACTCTGGTCCAAGCAATATTGACACCTATATGGAGGCCGCCTGCGCTAAGGCTGATGAACCCCAAACCGCTAATTGACCATAACTGCAGACATTACGTCTTTCACATCCATGCCTAGCCATGCAAATACAAGAAAACACACATAGCAAACCAGATCTCACAAACATGAGATCAGGACCAATTGGCACAATCAAACCCATATACCTCGACAATCATGCAACAACTAGAGTCGACCAGCAAGTGGTTTCGGCCATGCTGCCCTATCTTTACGAAGAGTATGGTAATGCCAGTTCTCAGTTACACTACTACGGCAGGCAAGCAGCAAAAGCTATAGATTTTGCCCGCGAGAATGTCGCTAGCTTGGTCGGTTCAGAGCCCGAGGACATAATATTCACTTCCGGGGCCACTGAGTCAGACAATCTTGCCATTAAGGGAATATGCCTGGCAAGACCGGAACCTGAACATCTGATCACCTCTTGTACAGAGCATCATGCCGTACTTGATGTTTGCAAAGATCTAGAGCGGGCTGGATGGTCAGTTACATACTTGCCCTCAACCTCCGATGGTCGTCTAACCGTTGATAACGTGTTGAGCGCAATACGCCCAAACACTCGTGTTATCACTATCATGTGGGCTAACAACGAGACGGGCGTCATAAATGACGTATGCGGAATTGCCGAAGTCTGCCGGAATAGAGGAATCTTTTTTCACACGGATTGCGCTCAAGCTGTGGGCCGTATACCGATCGATCTAAGCCAAACTAACATTGACCTCCTTTCACTATCGGCCCATAAGTTTTACGGGCCAAAGGGCATAGGTGCCCTTGTAGTCCGGCGCTCCGCAAGGCGCGCCATTCGCCCTCTCCTCCAAGGTGGGGGGCAAGAGCGGGGCATTCGGCCTGGTACGGTCGCAGTACACCAGGTCGTTGGCCTTGGAGAAGCTGCGCGTCTTGCAGCAAAAGATCTCAAAGATGGGGAGATGGGGCGTATAGCAGGGCTGCGCGATAAATTCCTAGCCATGCTAAGCTCTAATGTATCCTTACAAGTTAACGGATCAATGGCTGAGCGCTTGCCAGGAAACCTAAACGTTTGGTTCCATGGGTGCGATTCTCAAGCTCTAGCAATGCGCTGCCACCAAGTTGCTTTCAGCACAGGAAGTGCTTGTACAACTGATTCGATGCAACCATCATATGTTATATCTGCACTTACTGGAGACGAGCAGCGTGCAGCAGAGAGCGCAAGATTTGGTTTCGGTCGGTTCTCATCCGAAGAAGAAATCGAAAATGCTGTAGAGGCCTTAGCAAGTGCAGTTTTAGAATTACGTAGCTTGGATCTTCATACCAGAAGCCGCCCGATCCCATCAGCTTCGTCTTCACTCATCGCCAGAAATATGGACTCCAACTTCAAACCATTTAATTAAGCCCAATGAACCTAGCTGATAGTATCAATGCCATCCGCGCGGAGATCCAATCCGAGTATCTTTCTAGTGTACAGAACTACCCATGGATAGTGGGCTTTTCTGCAGGCAAGGACAGCACGATGCTTCTTCAATTAGTACTAGAGGCAGTTCTCGATCTTCCACCTGACGAGCGTAAGCGCCCTATCCATATCCTTTTAAACGATACACTCGTTGAATCGCCAGTTTACCAGGAACATATCGACCTGGTCCTTAATCGCCTTCGAGCAGCAATTCCTGCGCTAGGTATACCATGCAAAGTCCATCGAGCCGTTCCAGAGTTGGACCAGACTTTCTGGGTCAATCTTATTGGCAGGGGATACCCATCGCCAAATAGACAATTTCGTTGGTGCACCGATAGGATGAAAATAGCTCCGACAAACAACTACATCAAATCGGTCGTTTCAGAAAATGGCCAAGTTATTCTTCTTCTTGGTGTTCGGCGTGACGAATCTTCCTCGCGTTCCCAAAGCATTAATCGGTACAATTCTGTCGAAACCCGCCTTAACCCACACAATTCACTAACTGGTTGCCTTGTCTACCGTCCTATAGTTGATCTCTCAACTAATGATCTCTGGTCTTTCTTACTGCAATCTCCCCCTCCATGGGGCGGTTCCCATCGTGCTCTTGTGACGCTCTACCGCAACCTTTCTTCTGGTGAATGTCCACTAGTCCTCGACAGTAGTGACGCACCATCTTGCGGATCTAGCTCTTACCGTTTTGGGTGCTGGACATGTACGGTAGTTGAAAAAGACAAGAGCATGGCTGCTCAGATAGACTCAGGCCATGAATGGCTTGAACCACTCATGGCGTTCCGCGACTACCTGTATGAGATTCGAAACAATCTCGATTATCGAGATGATCAGCGGCGTAATGGCCAACAGGGTGTTGGGCCTTTCACTATGGTCGCACGCAAAGAGATTTTAGCTAAGTTACTTGAAGTTCAGATCGAGGTCGGAAAGAAACTCATCACAGATGAGGAACTCTGCAGGATTCGGGAGATATGGTCGAATGATATTACCGCAATTAGCGAAAGACGCTTTGCCCTTTCTAAAGCAGATTACAAGGAAAAGCAGGGAGCTACAAAGTGAGAAAAGGGATAGCTTTCCTCGATGATCCCGAGAGCAGAGATCTCTTGGCTTTGCACTGTCAACGGCTCAATATAGACTTATCAACCATCGAGCAGCTGGTGGCCGAAGAAGTGTCAGTAGTTGGCTTACAACGAAGGGACGGGTTATTCCAAAGAATGCACGAGATTATTCGCGAAAGTGTCGGGCTAAATGATAACCCCGGCGACATCTTAGGAGATTAAACATATGTGGATCGAGCGCATACGCCTTCACGACTGGAAGTGCTTCGTTGAGGCTAAATTTGATTTTCCACAGCCCAGTAATTCACGGCCGGTTATTTTGATTGGCGCAGAAAATGGTGCTGGTAAAACATCACTGCTGGAAGGCCTCCTGTTTTGCCTATATGGCCCCCAAGCAATTGGACTAATTGCCGAACGCGAGTCTGACATGGCGCGCGGGACTGAGGGCTTTAGGCGATTCGTTAGCCGCGCGATTAACAACTCTGCACGGCAACAAGGCCGAACTAGGGCCTCAATAGAAGTGACCTTCGCTGACGAGGAAGAAAGAATTCGCATTGAACGCCGCTTCCATACATACCCCAATGGTCACTTTCGCGACCAAGAACTATTCGTTTGGCGTGGACGCTTTCAAGATGATCCTAGTGAACTTGACGTTATTAATGTTCCGGCGTTGGCCGACAAAGATGACTTTTTGCGAGGCTATATTGCCCAACGAATCCTCCCACACAACCTTGCTCCTTTCTTCTTTTTCGATGGAGAGCAAGTTCAGCGCCTTGCCTCCAAGGACCGTTCGGCAGCGACAAGGGATGGTCTTGAACAACTATTTGGAGTAAGAATCCTTCGCACTTTACAGACAGATCTTAGGAGGCTGGCAAGTGACCGTCGTGCAAAGGCTCGTGTCGGAAATAAGCCGAGCAAACTTGCTCAGCTTGAAGTTGACATAATGCAATCACAAGAAAAGATCACAGAGCTAGAAGTAAATCTAAAAGACTTAGAGAACTTAATTCCCTCTCTCGAGCGGAAGGTTGATGGCCTGCAGAGCAGTATTGGATTGCTAATTCAGGGGAATACAAACAACATCAATGAGATCAACAAGGACCTCCACCAGGCTGAGCAAGAGCGAAAGACCATTCTCATCGAGTTAAATGAAAAGATGTTGGGACGTGATCTTGCTATTGCACTAGCTAATAACAGCATTGGGTCGCTCCGCCGTCAGCTTGATCAGGAGGAGCGCCGAATCTCATGGGAGGCTGCACGGGAGAACATGCTCCACAAGCTTGACAAGCTAGTTTCAGATTTTGAGGTTATGGCTGAGCCTCAGGTTCACCCCGAGCTCACAGATCCGCAAAAAGAAACATTAAGGGTTCGCTTAAGCAAGGCCTACGAGGGGATGTTTGTGCCGCCTCCCCCCAATATTGCTGATAATGTTCGCCATGCCTATCTTGGGGCTGACAACCGGGCGGTCGTTCTCGAGCGCCTGAATGCTGTCCAGCGTCTTTCAACTTCTCAGCTCACTAAATTGATAGACCGACTAGAAGAAGTCACGAACCGGCGTCGACGACTCGGAGATGATCAACAGGCTCTAGCTGAGGGATCGAAGGCCAGTGAACTCACTCAATCACTTCGCGATGCCCAGGAAAATCTCACGAAGCAAGAGGAAAGCAAGCTACTGGTGGTTAATCAACTCACTTCTGAGAAGCGCAACCTTGGGAACCTCACCGCTGAACGTGGGCGTTTAGAGGAAGACACGGAACGGGGAGACATTGAGAATAGTGTTGCTCGGAGATGTGACGAGATTAACATGATGCTAGACAGTTTTATTGAAGATTTAAGGAAGAAGCGAAATGAAAATCTAGCCCAGCGCATGACTGAGGTTTATCGTAAACTTGCTCGGAAGGAGGATGTCGTTCAAAGAATTGAGATCGACCCTGACGGGCCCGTGCGGCTTATTGGTTCAGACGGACGCAACCTTAATGAACAGGACTTATCTGCAGGCGAGAACGAGATCTTCGCTCTCTCACTGCTGGCGGCTGCCTCATCAACAGTGGCAAGTGACATGCCAGTAATCATTGACACTCCTGTAGCTCGGCTTGATAGGGCGCATAGGCTAAATATTGCAACCCATTATTTGCCAAAAGCTGCGGCGCAAATCGTTTTACTATCGACAGACACCGAACTTGTCGGTGACTTCCTTGAACCAATACGCAACCACATAGGAGCATCATTTCTTATAAACTTTAATCCAACGACCGAGGTTTCGGAAGTTAAAGTAGATTCTTATTTTGAATCCCTCGACCCTTCCGCCTGACTTTATCATGACTGACAAAGTCCCTATCAACTTGATGCAGCTTCGGCGCAAACACTTCGTTCCGACTAAGCGCACCGAAGAGTATACTCAAAGGCTTTTGCGTCAGCTGGGTTTACCTGATAAAGCTACTGTCGGTCGCCTTGCGCTGGGGCGCTCTCTTGCAGACCTTTCTGATCTTCCTAAGCTAGATGAAAGCTCATCCGAGGGAGTAGGGAAAGGAATACGCGGAGACACATTGTTCGGAGATGACCTCGCAATATGGGTAGCATTAGTAGTAGAACATGCAGCATGTCAAGGCAGCCTAGGAGGGATAGATTTCGAAACAACAGTGGACTTAGTCCTTCGTCACTGGGATAGAGGAATGTTATTGTTGTGGAAGGATTGGAGGGAGTCCGATGAAGGTCTTTCGAAATTCCTGGAGAATCTCAGCCAACTTGCATCACTTCCTTCTGTTGGATCCACTAGTGTATCCGTTAGTGCAGGATCTAATGAAACTTTGGCTCGTGCGTCTACAGATCCCATTATTCTCCGCCTTGGGGAAATTGGAATTATTTCAGGAACTAAAGAAAGCGCTGAGTGGACAATTAACAGTAGCGGGAATGCTCCCCACATCGGAATTTTTGGTAAGTCACGCAAGGGCAAAACCCGTACCGCGAAAGACCTCATGGTGCAGGTCCGCAAGCATGGTGTTCCGCTTCTGATCATTGATCCGAAAGGAGACCTTAGAGACCCAACGGAATCAGCCTTCCTTCGTGCACTCGAAGCCAACATCGTGTGTCTTGGTCGTGAGCCAATACCTCTCGACGTGCTTGCCTGCGAAGCCGGCAACGAGGTGCGAACGGCTGATGGCTTCATGGAGGCACTTAAAGGAGCCGTCCCACAGTTGGGGCCAAAACAACTTGATACCGTTAGAGAAATAACGAAGCATCTTCTTGTGACCTCAGATGTAGTTCGTTTCGAGGATATAGTTGATGCGGTCGATATACACTACAATAAGAATGACCTCCGTGGCGATGCAATGACTGCGTCTTTGCATAAGCTCCGAGACTACTCACTATTCGAACCGATTGTATCTCCATCTGAGTTTTTTAAAAAAACTCAGGTAATCTCCGTCAACGAAGTTTCTGATGAGTCTCTCAAATTTGCTATGCTGTTTGTTTTAGACGCCTTGCTGAGATTTCTTCGCGGAGGACCTGATGCTCCGATGGATCGGGAGCGTGGCACGCGAGCACTTCAAGTTATGCTTGTCATTGACGAGGCTCGGCGGGTAATGGAGGTTGCGTCTGCATCGCTGATCAATGGCTTGGTGTTGGAATGCGGCTCCAAGGGTCTCTCATGCATGTTTATTTCTCAATCTCCCGACCATATGGACCGTGCTAGTGACGACATCATTGAACAACTGGAAGTCGTTGCCTCTTTTGAAGCCGACGTTTCGCCAAAATCAACCAAGCGTATGTTTAGGGCTGGCGCTCGTCCAAGAGACATCCAACAATTGGAATTGGGTCATCTCCTTGCAAAGTTCCCGGGTGAAACCGACCCCGTTGTTGTCAAAGCATGGGAGCCGTAGCAATGGTGTTCGACTTCGCTTCTAAGCTCGCGTCAGAACAGGCGCTCGGTAGTTTTCACGTGAAGAGAGTTCTTCTCTCTCCTTCACATTGGGCTCGCTATCCGAACACGATCCAGCTCAATTGGAACTTCGTAAAGTTCGAACCCACAAATCTTGGATTGGTACCCACTAAATACGGGGTCTATAGCTTTGTGGTTGACCCAGGTATATCCCAGCATCCAGCTACACATTATCTTCTTTACCTCGGAAGAGCTCGTGGCTTGACGCTTCGAACCAGATATGGAAATTATATGAAAGAAAAAATTGCTGATAAGGGGCGGCAACCTATACAGGCAATGCTAAACAAGTGGCCAGATCATCTCTGGTTCTATTATGCAGAAGTTGAAGATATCACTGCAATTGACGACTTGGAAGATGAGTTACTTGCTGCCTATCTGCCGCCATTTAATCAGGTTTTTCCCGCGGAGGTCCGCAAGATTGTAAAAGGAGTTTTTACATGACTTCTTCCTCGCGAAAGCGATTCCCGGCACTCAGATGTCACATGGGAGATTGGATCTACTACTCCACCTTCTTTCGTTTCATCGACGTTGTGGAATGGATCAAACCGACTGAAGAAGTTCACGCCAATCCTAGGCTTTCAGAGCGAATCCAGCGCCAATTAAATGGGCGCCATGCGACCGATATCTCTGCCTATCTCTGTAATGATCCACAGCGTTTCTTCAATGCACTTGTGGTAGGTGTTTACGGCGGCGAGCCACAGTTTGGCACAATGAACGTGACCTTCAATCCAGAAACTGGATGGAAGACGTTGACTGAGCTTGAGGAAGTTGAGCTTCAAGCCAGCATTGGCTTGCTGCAGTTCGAAGGTTCAGAACATTTGTTTGCTATTGATGGGCAGCATCGTGTCGCAGGAATCAAGAAGGCAATCAAGCAGAATCCGGAGCTTGGTGAAGAGGAGATCGCAGTGATCTTTGTGGGGCACGCAAAGACTTCAGATGGCCTTGCTCGAACACGCCGACTTTTTACCACTTTGAACAAGTCGGCTAAAAGGGTATCTACTGCGGACATAGTATTGCTTGACGAGGACAACTCATTTGCAATCACCGTTCGTAGACTAGTGAATGAGTTCGATGCATTCACTGAGGGTCGCCTGGTGCGTTTCGTTGGGGATGGATCTGCGATCCCTGCGACAGACATTGACAATCTAACTAGTGTCATCGCAATCTACGAAGTAACGCAGGACCTCTATGGATCCAAGCCAATTTCGCCATTCAATGCGAGCAAGAAGGCGCTTCTCAATGCCCGATATGATGGGCAAACACTAGATCGCCTTTTTGATCTCAGCGTGTCGTTTTGGCAAGGTATTGCCAAGACATTCGGCGAAGTTCATCAGGTCTATGAGGGTACCTTGATTGCTGGGGACCTTCGTAAGCCCAATTACAACCACCTTTTAGCCAGGCCAGTAGGCCAACGTGTTGTAGCGGCTGCAATTAATGTTCTCATGTCACGAGGCTTGAATCTAGCTAGCTCGCTCGATGCTATTACCGGCGTAGAAACCAACCTTTGTAACCAGCCTTGGCACCATCTTCTATGGGATCCGGTACACGAAAAGATGCTGACAACTGCCACAAACCGATCGCTTGCTGAGACTTTTCTGCTGATTTCTACGGGTAACGAACCGCGTTCTTCCAAACATCAATCAAAGTACCTTGAATTCCTGGAGCTGCGCGGTGATTAGAAGCCAGATTAATGCCGTTCTCTTCACCAAGCCCTGGGTCCTGATGTTTTCGCAGTGCACGGATGAGCACACAGAACCAACCTCCACGCAACTATGCCAACAAGACATGCATTGAATAGTCTATTGATTGCGAATCCACACATATCCAGGATCATTATTTCGGCAATGGTAGTGCAATGATGAATACTTTTGCCTCTCTACGCTTTTCCGTGCTCCCCAAGCCATTCACATGATCTAATCAAGCCAGTTTCTCAGTCTAGGTGGGCGATATACACTCGTGCCTAATCAAGCCCCCCCCCCC
>B570J29579_100153_pt1 | contig 9911 bp, 4 predicted proteins | sample LakMenE27Jul10ns_FD_29579 | JGI IMG/M metagenome (IMG submission 29579) | reverse complement strand
TGGTCGGAACCAGTACCACCGTTGAGGTGGTTGGTTCCAGCTCCTCCGAGCACATAGAACTTGTCGTCGCCAGCGCCGCCGAGGGCGCGGTTGAACGCGCTACCGATGATGAAGGTGTCGTTGCCGAGGCCGCCGCTGAGGCGGTTGCCATCGCCGTCGAGCGCCCAGATAGCGTCATCACCGCTGCCGCCTGTGATCACATCACTTGTGCCGGCGTAGATCACATCCTGACCACTGCCTGTGAAGATTCGATTGGCGGATCCGCTCAGTAGCGCGATGTCCACCTGATCGGCACCGGCGCCCGTGAACAGTACGTCACCCTTGCCATCGAAGCCCTGCAGCTTGATCGCCTCGGAGCTGAAGCTGTCGTCCACCCCAGCCGTGCCGAGCTTCACATCGATCACCTCATCACTGCGCAGTGCCGTGTTCTGGAGCCGCAGGTCCTGCCTTGCGGTGGTCTCGGCCTGGTTGTAAGCCTCGGCGGCGGTGCCGTGGTTCGCCTTCAGATATTCCGCCAGGGCATCCTGCTCGGTGCCGTCGCCACTGAAGCTGGCGGCACCGGTGAGCGGTGCAGCGGCGTTGAACAGGTCGACGCGGTTGGCGGTGGCATCGGTAGGGAAGGGGTAGCTATCGCCACCGCCGGCCAGGAAATTGAGCGTCACCATCCGGAACGTACGGGTCGGATCCCCAGCGAGAGCCCCGCCGCGCACCACGACATCCAGGTCGTTCCCCTGGCTGTCCTGAATCGCAAGGTTGAGGATGCGGCTGCCGGCGGGCTTGGTCAGGTCGAAACTGAAAGCAACACCGCTCACCTGAGGAAAGCGTCCCTGATTCGGGTACAGAGCAATACCGTGTTCAAGCAACTCCTTGAGCTTGCTGGCGCTCACGGTGACCAGGGAGAGGCTGTTGTTGAAACGCAGCGAGTTTTCAATATCCAGGGTGGAAACACCACCCTCAGGCTTATTCGCCGAGGGGTTAGCGGTTAGCGAGGGGGGGGTTCTTGGCCCCGCTTACCACATCGACGCTGCCGATCTGGGAGCGGATACCGCCGCCATTCTTCAAAGACAGCACCACCGTGGGGTCGATCTTCCTGGCGTACTCGAGATTGGCATCAGCCGTGAGATCCCCCAGGTTGGTTTCCTCAGAGCGCACGAAGGCTCGCTCGCCCTCGAGATACACCTTGGTGAAGCCCCACACCTGGCCATCTTTACTGGCGATCACCGTCTGCACGGCATCGGTGAGATCCTGCACGTTCTCGGCCTTGGTGCCGTCCGCAAACGCGGTGGTGGTGAGCTGGGCTTCGCTCACGTTCCAGGCCTTGGCCACATTGGCAGCGGTGGCCGCGTAGGCGCCGCTGACCAGGGGATCAACGCTGCCCGGGATGATGCGTCCCTGGGCATCGAAGTCCACCACCAATCGGCCGAGATAGGTGTATTCGTTGTCGGTGTTGACGATCAGGGTGGTGCCGCCGTCGGCGCCGCTGGTCACTAAGGGATAGGTGTCGGCGAAGTTGGCGGCATGGCCGGGGAAGGCGACGGCCTGATCGTTGTTGTCGCCCAGGCGGGTATTGGATCCGGCCGCGAGGATGATGTCCACCCCACGTAACAGCGGCGCCAGTGTCTTCTCGTTACCGATCTGCTGCAGGTGGGCCATCAGGATCACCTTGTTCACGCCTTGGGAGATCAGGTCGTCGATCACCGGCTGCAGCTGACTGGCCAGCAGCGCCATGTCGTCGCGCTCTGAGCCGTCGCCATTGAAGCCCTTCACCTCCACGCCGCCGGTGGAGCTGATCAGCTCCAGCACCTGGGTGGTGGCACCCACCAGACCGATCTTCTCGCCGTTCTTGGTGACCACCGCCGAAGGCACGATTCGGCCCTTCTGGGAAGCGGCTTCCTCCAGACCAGCCGTCGTGGTGGTGTTTGTGAAACGCGGATTCAGATCCGCATCGGCGCTGAAGGTGAGATTGGCGGAGAGGTAGGGAAACTGGGCCCCAACCCAGCCGGTAACGGATCCGGGGGTGAAGGAGTCGCGGAACACCCGAGACCCCAGATCAAATTCATGGTTACCGATCGTGGAGGCTTCCACACCGATCAGGTTGTGGATGGCGATGTCCACCGCCGCAATCGGATGGTTGGTGCTGGCGGCCATGCTGATGGTGGAGCCGGTCACCGCGTTGAGCTCATCGCGCACGCTGATGTCGGTGCCGCCGTTGAGGAAGGGGCTGGGGATGAAGTTGTCGCCGCCGGCCAGGATCAGCGTGTTGGCATAGGTGTTGTCAAAACCATCAACGAGCGCCGCGAGGTAGGGCGCCGTCTGGGAGGCCAGCAGGCCGGCTTCACCATCCGAGAGATGCAGAAGCTGCAGGCGATAGGGGATGGGGAAATCCACCACCGACACCAGGTCATTCCCTTCGCTGGAGGCAATCACGCTGCGGGTGGCATTGGTGGCACTGGTGAGGAAGGTGATTCCCTCAATCCGCTGGGCCCCGGGGAAGATGATGGGATCAACCGCTACGACGGCATAGGGGTTGGTGACATCAAAGACAGCGGCCACGCTGGTGGGTGTGCGCTCCAGGGCCACAAAGGCGTAGGTGCTGCCGTTGACGGTGAACACCTCCACCATCTCGGGTTCGGTGCCCTTGTCGTCGTCGCGGTTGTAGTCCTTGTTGAAGTAGCCGAGGCTGTTGGCCAAATCTTCCAGCGCCGAGCCGGAATCAAACACCACGTTGCCCTTGTCGTCGTAGATCCGCAGGGAGCGGGAGCCGATGCTGAAGGCTTTGTCGACCTTGCCGTCGCCGCTGATGTCGCCGTAGTCGTTCAGGAGATTGAGGCGAGTGCGATCAATGCCTGTGGCTGTTTTGAAAGCTGCATTGAGAGCGCTGACACCGGGATGGTCGCGGAAGGCGGTGCCGTTGACCAGCGTGCTGGAGTCGGCCCGGGTGAGGTCGAAAAAGATATTGCCTTTGTCGGGTTCGTATTCGCGCGAGTCGCCTTCGCCCGCTGCCAACAGGAACCGACGGCCCTGGGTATCGGTGTAGGTGGCGATGCCATCGGGCATCGTGAGGCTGTAAACCGGCAGACCGCTGATCGGCAAATACTTATTGCCGCCGCTGGAGGTGCCATTCACATCGCGATCAGAACTGTCAAAGCCGGCACGGTCGAAGCTGACCACGGTTATGGCATTGCCCGTGGCGCCTTCGGTACCGAAGTCGTTGTCGTAGTTGAGCACCAGGGCGCCGTCGTCGCGGATGGTGAGGCCTTCGGGTTTGTCGTAGGCGGTGGTGCCGCCGATCGAGGGCAGGTTGAACAGCTCGATCTTGTGGGCCAGGCGGATGCCGGCAACCGCTAGGGCATCGGCGCTGGAGGTGCTGAAGATCTGCGCCGTTGCCGCATTGCTGTCGTGATCAACCAGGGTGCGGCGGTTGTCGAGCAGCTCGGGGCTGGCCACGCCGATCTTGCCCAACCAGCCATCGCTGGCCTGGTTGGCAGCGGTGGTGATCGCCAGGGTGTCGGTGGCGCCGCGCAGATCCACTTCATACACCTGTTTGAAGCCGGTGAGGCTGCGGGTGCTGTCGCGCTCCATCACCAGGAACACGCCGCGAGCAGCATCGAAGGCCACATCGCCAATCTTGTCTTGACCGCTGCGGCCGCTGAGCAGGTAAAGGTGCTCCTTCACCGGAGTGCCAGTAGCCGGATCGATGGCGAGGATGCGGGTGAGCTCGGAAGTGCTGCGGCTGGCGCTGGTGCCGTTGGCGTCCTTGTCCAGCGGGCTCTGCATGAAGGCATAGAGCAAGCTGTCGGTGGAGTTGAAGGCCATGCCTTCAATACCGCGGTTGCTCCAGCGGTTGCCGTAGATGGCCGGCAGGCTGTCGATCGTTTCAGCACCGATCGGGCTGGCGCCGTTCAGGTTGTGCTGTGCCGCCAGCTGGGCTTTTTGGCCGGCGGGAATGTAACGCTGGATCAGGTTGCCGGTGGTGAAATCGAACAGGGCAATCTGGCCGCGGTATTCGTCGCCCACGGCAAACACCTTGCGGTCGCTGCCGCCGATGGTCACGTTGAACACCGACACGGTCTCCGAGTCGATGCCGAACGGGTCGTAGAGGAGGGCTGCGTTGGTTTTGTCGACGGGGATATCGTCTTTGCTTGCCAACTCCGGCAGGCCGGTGAGGGGCGTGCCGTCGGCACGCTTCAGGCCGATGCGTCCCAGTTCGCTCACCGCGCCAGTTGTGCGGTTCATGCCCAGCTTGTAAATCGTGGGCTGGAAATCGGGGTCGAGGAACTGGCGCTTGCCATCGACGACGTTGCCATTAGGGCCTCGGTCGGTGATCGAGTAGTAGACGTCGAGCTCGGTACCGTTAACCGTTTCCTTACCGGCAAAGGTCAGACCCGAAAGCCCACCGGCCAGTACACCAGTGGGTAGGTTGGCCGTACCAGCTGCATACTCCAGTTCAAAGCCAAAGTTCTTGGCGCTGGCAATGCCCCGGCTCCAGTCCTTGATACCCGCTGAGAAAATTTCCTTGATCACCGGGGCCGCACCGCTGATATCGAGCACGGCGATGGCATTATTTTCCTGCAGTGACACCCAGGCGCTCTTGCCATCGGCGCTGATGGCGATGGCCTCGGGTTCGACGTCTTGGGCCACGGTGGTGGTGACCCCCAGCCTGGTGCCGATGCGTACGCCGCGGTTGATCAACTCGGCGCGGCGATTTTCCCAGGCGCTGAAATCTACGGTCTGGACCTGGGCCTGGCCAGGCGCTACGGGGGTGGTGGCCAGATAGCCAGTGGTGTCGATCAGCGTGATCGAACCCACCGGATCAATAGTGTAGGTGGCATTCGGTTCGGCTTCGTTGGTAACCAGCAGTTTCTTGCCATCGGAGCTAAACTTCACCATGTCGGGCAGGGCGCCGACATTGACGGTGCTGAGGTGAAGCGGAAGTGCTGGATTGGTCAGGTCATAAAACTGAACGAAGCCATTGTCGGTTTTCACACTGTTCTGCACGGCGACCGCCAGCAGCTTGCCGAACACTGCCACGCTTTGAAGGGTCTGGCCGCTGACCGAAGGAATGGCCTTGGCAACGATCTTGGCAGCGGTCGGGTTGCGCAGATCGCTCACCACAATCGCGCCTGATCCGCCGCCAACTGTGTATAAATATCCGGAAGCTTGGCTGTAGGCAGATATCTCAGCGTTCGCACCCTGGACGCTCATGTTGAGAACGCCGCTCACTGCATCAACAGAGGGATTGAGCAGTGAAAAAGTGAGTGACACGCGCTAAGTCGCAACATTAGTTTTACTTAAACAAAGCGACGTCCGGCTTCGACTAAGAAAGCGTTAACAAATGGCGAAGGAGTTGCGCACATAACCTGCAGATGTCGCCAACAACACCTGGCCAGCTCGGCCCGGCTGGATCTGCAGGGCCATGGCCTGCACCTGACCCTCTCGGCTGCGCAGGTCGGGGCCGAAGTCGGGGTCCTCCAGGTCGCGGCGGAAGGGTGCGGCTCCGGGAGAGCGCGCAGGCAGGCGATCAAGTGCACCTTCGATGCGCCCCCGGCCCTTTCGGCGTTCAGGAGGTGCTCGCCGCACGGACGCTGCAGCCCTGTACCTAACCTCGTTGGGGCAAGCGTCCGACCCGTCGCCTGCCACCAGCCCTGCCGCCGACCCGTTGAGCCGTACCGATCTCCTGTCGCAGCGTCCCCCCACGGCGGCCGCAGCTCCCCAAACCCCCTATCCCAGCAAGGCCGAGCTGCTGGCCTGCCTGCCCGCCGACCTGCTCCAGCACAAGCCCGCCAAGGCCTGGGGCAGCCTGGCCCTCTCGCTGGGCCTCTCGCTGCTGGCCTTCGGCCTCGGCACCCGCATCCCGCTCACGGCGGCGGCGACGCCGCTTTGGCTGCTGTATGGGGTGGTCACCGGCACGGTCGCGATGGGCTGCTGGGTGTTGGCCCATGAATGCGGCCACGGCGCCTTCCATCCCAACCGGCGGCTGGAGGCAGCGGTGGGCTTCACCCTGCACAGCCTGCTGCTGGTGCCCTACTTCAGCTGGCAACGCAGCCACGCGGTGCATCACGCCAACTGCAACCAGCTCGAAGGCGGCGAGACCCATGTGCCGCCCCGGGCCGAGTCCGCATTCGGCCAGAGCGTGGAAGCAATGGTCCAACGGCTCGGTCCCAACCTGTTCGGAGTCCATGCGCTGTTCACCCACCTGGTGCTCGGCTGGCCGCTCTATCTATTGAGCGGCGTGGCCGGCGGTGAAGACTACGGCGCCCCCACCTCCCACTTCTGGAACGGCGCCCCCTTCCGCAACGGCCGACGGCCCTTGTTCCCGGCCGGCTTCCGGCCCCGCATGTTGCAGTCGAACCTTGGCCTGATCGCGATGCTGCTGGCCCTGGCCCTGGCCGCCGCCCACTTCTCCGTGGCGCGGGTGATGTGCGTCTACGGCCTGCCTCTCCTGGTGATCAATGCCTGGCTGGTGACCTACACCTGGCTGCAGCACACCGACACCAACATCCCCCACTTCGCCGCCGACCAGTGGACCTGGGCCAAGGGCGCCCTGCAGACGGTGGATCGCCCCTACGGCTCCCTGATCAACCTGCTGCACCACGGCATCGGCTCCACCCACGTGTGCCACCACGTGAATTCGGCCATCCCCCACTACAACGCCTGGCGCGGTTCTGCCCTGCTGCAGCGGCAGTTCCCCGATCTGGTGCGCTACGACCCCACCCCCATCCACCGGGCCCTTTGGCGCGTGGCTAGCCGCTGCTCGGTGGTGCGCCAGGAGGCGGCGGGGGATGGGTATTTCTATGAACCGCAGCTGAAGCGGCCTTAGGGGTTGGGGTTATTGACCCCGTACCCTGAGGCGTCGACCCGCCGAAGCCCACCATCGGCCGCCGCCCCTCCAACCCCAACAACAAGGCCAACGACCAGCGCCAATCCGGCCGCCAGGCGAACCAGGGCTTCGGGGGTTCCGCGCGCCCGCCGACCCGCAGCGCCGCGCCGCCCAGTCCCGAGGAGCAGCTGGTGGAAAAGCTGCGCCGGATCGAGGCTCTTCATGCCCGACCCGGCAGCGAGGGGGAACGGCTGGCGGCCGAACGGGCCCGCGAGCGCATCCAGGCCCGGCTGAAGGAGCTGGAGGCGGAGGAACCGCCGATCGAATTCCGCTTCACGCTCGCCGATCAGTGGTCGCGCCATCTGTTCGTGGCGTTGATGCGCCGCTATGGCATCCGCCCCTACCGCTACCGCGGCCAGCGCCGCACCACCGTGATGGCCCGCCTCAGCCGCAGCTTCGTGAACGTCACCCTCTGGCCCGAATTTCTGGAGCTGCAGAGCACCCTGGCCGCCTACTTCGACGCCCTCACCGATCGCGTGATCGAGCAGGCCCTGGAGGTGAAGGCCGGCGAAGCCGAGGAGCAGCAGCAGGCCGCGCCACAGTTGCCGCCGCAGGAGCATCAGGGGTCGTTGTTGTAGTGATCTGGTGCCAATAATCTGGATCTCAAGACTGTTCAGGAGCTTCAGGCTTGGTTTCCTCATCGTTCGGGGCTTGCGGCTTGTCAGCAAACGCCTCGCTGAGATCGGCATTGACAGCCTCCAGATCGAAGCGATTGGGGTCGAAGGGGCCGATCCAGGCCATCATCTCCTGGTGCTCGGGGTGAGCTGGATTCGCCATAATCTCCAGGGCCCTCTCATAGCCAAACTGCCCACCAATATCCTCCGGTGGGCAAGCCCGATGACCGGTCACACAGCGCGGTATGCGAGCCAACTGGAGGGGTTGAACAAGGATGTCTTCCAGGGTGAGGCGATGAATCCAACCGTCGCCGAAATCATATTCGTAGCGAATCCAATCGTTGCGGTTCACCAGCAGGTGATCAGTCGGCACATTCAGATCATTGATGAACTTGCCTTCCGCCTCCTGCATCAAGTCGATATCAAGCAGATCAGGATCGCCATAAAAACGCAAACCCTTCGATCGGGTACCGACCATGAAGTGATAGAGATGCTCATTGTTCCAGCCCATCGCGAGCTGGATCACCCCATGCAGATCGGGAAGCTTCAAATCAGCAGGGATCAGCACCCTTCGCCAAATGGGCGGCTTGCTGCCCTCCAGCACGATTTTGAGCTGAAACACCTCCCGCTGTCCCCGCGGCAGCTCCGCCTGCACCTGGGCCCGGCCTGAGCGCTGGGCAGCCTGCTGGTGACGTTTGGCTTGCTCGCGACTGGAGCGGATCTCGGCTTCGCTGGGGGGATGGAAAGGCATGGGGTTGGGCTTGGATGGGCTCTAGGCGTTATGTGGATAATGCTGCTGGACTGGCTGTTGGCCCTACAGCAGTAGATGTGTCTTGGGCCTGGGGTTCCTGATGAGGGCTGGAGATTGCTTCCGGCTTGCTCGTGCGATCTAGAAAAGCTGTCAGCAAGCAGTTGCGTTCGACATCCTTAATCGGCCATTCAGAAACAGCAGACTCAGCCGGCATATCGGATTCAACACAAGGTTGCTTGCCGTCATTGGGATCTCCTATGTGCCCTTTAGAGACCTTCTCCTGATCCTTGATAAACCGTTGAAACTCTTTCAACTTCTGCTCGGTCTCTTGATCGTGATTGCAGTTGGCGATGTGGACGTAGAGGCAGACGCATAGCCAGATTAGATCCTGGGTGAGGTAGCTGGGTAAAGCTATAACTATCTGAGGCTCATCATTGGTCTGCGAATTTCCAACATTCGAAGAAATTTCATTTGCGCCCCAATCCTCCGCGGCCTTGTTATCCCTCTTGAGCTCTTGGCGCACAAGCCAGGGGATGCCTTTTTCATTGCTTGCCCACTTCCGTTTCATGTGGGAACTGAGAGTGCCGCTCGAGCCATCTTCTTTGTACTTGGGCTTGACAAAACCAAGGTCAAGCAAGTAAGCGCCAACCCCAGTTCCTGATCTCCAATAGTCTTGATAGCAAACTCCATCTACCGACCCCTGGCTTGTCGTCTCTTTTTTCGGTAAATCTCTACGAACTTGTTCTCGCATCAGCGCTTCGGGGATCATATTCTCAATCTCCTTGCCTGGCAGCAAAATAAAGCGATCCCCAAGTTGGGCTGCGAAGCTTTCCTTTCGATCACCCTTATCATGGATATCACCGTCTGCGATAACGAGAGCCGTAGCGCAGAGATTTGTCACACTAGTCACCTCATTTGACTTGACCTCAGCCTGCTCGCTATCTTCGCCCTTGACTTTAAACGAGTAATGCTCGAAATTGGAGCCGCTGTACTCAACAAAGGCATAATGACGATCTTCCTTGTACTGTTTCAGGCGCTGAGCAAGCCTTTCGCCCCAGTCTTTGCCTTGGACTTTGAGATAATAAACAAACGCCTCCATATACGCCCTCAGATAAGCACAATCGCTCACCCCTTCCACCCAGATCGTGGCATTAGCAAGGAAGGTGGCCGAGGGCCGGACCCCCAGTTGTAGCAAGATAAGGCGATCATTCAAATTTGTAGGGCGTATCCGGAAGCTCGGCCTAGGCTTGGATGGTTGGGAGTTGGCAGCGCTATCTGCCTGAGATCGTTCAATAGGAGCTGGTGTTTTGTCGGCGATTTCAGAAAAACTGAAGATGCTCACTAGCTCGTTGTCTTCCAGCAGATCAAGCAGGTGATTGGAATGAGTGGTGATAAAAAATTGGTGTCCCATCTTGCGGTGGTAAATCTTTAGCACCTCCAAGAAAGTGCGCTGCAGGGAGGGATGCATGCAAAGATCGGGTTCCTCCAAAAAGAACAGGCTTCCTTTCTCGGTTTCGGTAATGATGGGATAGGTGCAGATGATCAGGCTCTGCATGCCATCGCCGAGGGAGACCCTGGAAAACCCAAGCCATCCGCGCGAAAATTCCCTTTGTAAGCGCAGGCGCGGACTGAGTTCATGGGCAGCAAGCAGCTCGGATTCGGTGAT
>B570J29579_100152_pt1 | contig 9986 bp, 8 predicted proteins | sample LakMenE27Jul10ns_FD_29579 | JGI IMG/M metagenome (IMG submission 29579) | reverse complement strand
GCCTCGATCTTTCTCCTGTCTTGAAAGGCCCCAGTGGTGCGGGGCTTGTCCAACATCGGATAGATCGTGGCTTCGCACGATCTATCCATGCCGTTCGAAGGATCGGGAAGTGCGGAAAGGAAGCCCCCTCAAATCTCCCCTCGGACTATGCAAGCTCAGCCGCGGCACAAGTCTGGCGCAACCGGTTTAGAGATGAGAACTACACAATACAAGCCTCTACTTGAGATATCTTTGCGCTGTGCAGGTTGCGCTGGCCTCCTCTTCGGACGGCGTTTGTGGCGTAGCCAGAGCGGGGTGATCGCGCAGTTCCATGCAAGCCGCTTTGACAACATCTCTGACCACCAGCCAACGCCGTAGGGTACCGTCCTCTCCAGCAGTGATCAGTTCTCCATTGCCCGCCTCAATCAGAGAGAGAACAGCTCCTTGACCCGTTTGAATCGCTTCACCCACTGGCTTACCCGCGCGCCAACGCCGAATCGTTCCATCCATTGAACCGCTGATCAGCTCTCCATTTTTTAATTCCAACAAGCTCCAGATCGCGCTCTGACCAGTATTGATTGTTGCGCCTATTTGCTTTCCGTCTTGCCATAGCTTTAGGCTGCCATCGCCGCCCCCGCTCAGCAGGTCTCCAGAGTTGAGCTCGATGAGGCTCCAGATCCCTCCCTGCCCGGTGGCGATTGGGTCGCCGATTCTCCTGCCGCTGCCGCTGCCGCTGCGCCATCTTTCAATCGTTCCATTGTTTCCACTGCTGATTAGCTCACCGTTCTTAAGGACAAGCAAACCCCACGCCTCACCGTCCTTGGTTTTGATGACGCTCCCTTGCTGTTTGCCGTTGCGCCATCGCCGCAACGTGCCTTCTTCACCGGCGCTGATCAAATCGCCATCAGCAAGTTCTGCCAGAGATCTTACAAATCCTTGGCCTGTAGGAATCGAACCACCCACTGGCTTACCATCGGACCGCCAGCGCCGCAACGTGCCATTGGCACCGGCAGTGACCAGCTCACTATCTTTGCGCTCAAGAATCGCGGCCACACCTCCTTGGTCAGTCTGCACCCGTTTCCCTACAGGCTTGCCATCTCGCCAGCGCTGCAATGTTCCGTCGCCCCCACCGCTGAGGAGCTCACCATTGCGGAGCTTGATCACTATCAGGGATCCCTGGCCGGTTTGAATCACTCCTCCAAGCTTTTCGCCCCTGCGCCAACGGCGTATGAGGCCATTACGTCCACCGCTGATCAACTCCCCATTGCTCAGCTGAAGCAGGCTACTGACCCCCCCGTGGCCAGTCGGAATCGGTGCTGAGATCGGCTTGCCATGTTTCCAACGTCGAAGAGTTCCATCATCGGATCCACTGATCAACTCCCCATCCTTAAGTTCCAACAAGCTATTGATAGTCTTTTGGCCCGAAATTTTGGGCTGGCCCAGTGGCTGTCCATCTCGCCAGCGCCGCAATGTTCCATCAGATCCACCGCTGACCCACTCGCCATTGGTGAGCTCAATTAGGCTGTAAATACTTCCCTGATTGGTAGCAATCGGATTGCCAACGGGCATGCCATTGCGCCGTCGTTGCAGACTGCCATCACTGCCAGCTGTGAGCAAGTCACCATTGCTGAGGACCGCCATTTTCCAAACCCTAACCTGATTAGTAAGAATCGAGCCGCCAATTGATTTTCCCATTCGCCAGCGACGAAGGGTTTTCTTTTGGCCACTACTGATGATCTCTCCATTGCCCAACTCAACCAGGTCATATAAAATACCCTGTCCCGTGGGGATTGATTGACCGATGGCCTTGCCATTGCGCCAAAACCGTAGGCTGCCATCGTGGCCAGCGGTGACCCAATCACCGTTTCGCAGCTTCAACACCTTCCATACCCTTTGCTGTCCTGTCTGGATGGGCCTGCCGATGGGTTTGCCGTCGCGCCAGCGCCGCAGGGTGCCATCACGGCCACCGCTGATCCACTCGTTGTTGTCCAGCTCCAGCAGGGTGTAGATCGTGCCTTGTCTGGAATCCATTGAGCCGATCTGCCAGTTGGCCGACACCGCACTGGAAAGGATCTGAGACACCTCAAATGACGCCGCTGGTTCATTGGCCAGAGGGCCCAAGGCTGCCAGGCCATTCACCAAGGCCCCAAAAGGATCCCCGCTCAGCTGTGCTTTGGCCGTAGCGGCAAAGGCCGTGGCGCTGGCGAGCTTGGCGCGCCACAGCTGCCAGCCCGCAAAGCCACCCGCCGCCACAGCCAGGGACGCGAAGGCNCCCATGCCGATCAATCCCCTGCGCAGCAGCCTCTGCCGATCTTCAGCGGCAATGCGGGCACGGTTGGCCTCCTCCAGCGATCGGCGAGCTTCCTCCTGTTGGCGCCGCAACAACTCAGCCTGTTCGGCATCACGCTCCGCCATACTGCTCAGGAGGAAGGCCATGGCGCGATCGAACCCGTGTACGTAACGCTCAGCCCAGGTCCGATTCGGTTTCCAGGTTGTGCGCCAGGCCTGATAAATGGTGAGCTCAGGATCCCGCAATGTGCTGGCCTGTCCACTGGCATGCAACTCTGCGCTCTCCGACAAGCGGCGATAGGTCTGTGCCGCCTGGGCTTCCTCCTGCACCCATCCTTTCAGCCGCTCCCAGACCCGCATCAAGCTCTCGTGGGAGATGTCGATCACCTTTTCCTTGCTGAGAGGCTCGCCTGCCGGGGGCATGAGGAAGGAACGGCTGGGATGGCGAAACACATTGATCACAGCCGTCAACTCCTCTTCGCTGGCCTCAGCCAGCGCGCACAGGATGGCCAGGGTTGTGGGTCGACGAACCCCCCTGCCATCGGTTGCTTTGTCGGTTAACGCCTGGAAAATGGACTTGCAGATGCGCTGGCGATCGGTTGGCTCCCTTCCAGGACCTGATAGCTCCCGGTAGGCCTCTTCCGCGTGGGCATCCAGGGCCCGCTCCATCGTGCCAATGGCCTCATAGTGGTGCAGGTTCAGTTGAAGCTGGTTGTTCCCCTCTGCTTGCCAGTTGGCCCAGGTGCGGTTCAGGGCGTGCTGCAGGATCGACAGTTGGTCAGGGTTGTCACCCACATCGTTCACAAGCCGGGTGGTGAGCACCGAATCAATTTCTGCCCCTTACACCCTAATTGGATTCACGATGGCCTCCCGGCGCTCCTCAGGCGTCAGCCTCGGCACCAGAAACAGTCCGGCATTGATGGCCTCCGCCAGGCCAGCAAATTGGGTGCAATCACCGAGAAAATCAGAACGCATTGTTAAGACTACGTAGATTCGGCAGGCTTTCTCCTCTCGCAGTTCCAGCAACAACTTCACAAAAGCCGTGCTCTCTTCGCTGAATGCGTAGCCATCTGCATCGGTCCCATCGGAGAGTTGACGATAGCGAAATAATTCCTCAAATTGATCCACCACCACCAGCAGATTGATATCCTCCGCCAAGCCAGCCTGATCCACGATGTCGAGTAGGCCTCGTTTGCTCATCCTCAGCGTGGTGTCAATGATTTCCACCAATGGCAAGCCACGTTCTGTAAAGTCATGAAAGAGCACGCCGTCTTCCGCAAGCGCTTCGGACAGCGCGGATATGGGATGGTTGCCTGGGCGAAACTGGGCCATTCGCCAGCTGGTGCCGGCACTGGCCATCCTTCCCTGATGGAGGGCTGGGCGCAAACCACAGTTGACGAGTGACGATTTGCCACTTCCCGAGGTTCCCACCACAGCCAGGAAGCGCAGGTCGGCCAACTTGTTCACCATCTCATCCACCTGGTTCTCGCGTCCGAAAAACAGGTGTTCTTCCGATTCCAGAAATGGCCGCAAGCCTGGGAATGGATTGGTTGATGGCCTGGCTTGCCCTGTCATGAGGACTCCCCAGCGTTAGCGATGGTTAGCAGGAATTCAGCCATGGAGCCCTCCTGAAAACCTGCCATGCAGTCAATCAAATAGGGCTCATCCATATCAAGCATGTCTTGCTTGTGCTCCGTATAGGGCTCCGCCAGGTAGGTGAAGCGCGGCGGTAGAGGTTTACTGCCCCGGTATGCCCGGATTTTGCGGTGATCTGAATCGATGGCAGCTTTCCAAGCCTCATCCCCTGCCCCATAGTGAATAAGCACCAGATCACAGGCTGCAAGGTGTGCCTCATTTGTCTCACGCACAGAGGCCGCATCGCCGGCAAACATCGGTAGCAATATTTCAACACCTTGCTCCTTTAGCCATCTACGAACCTGCACAGATGGCTTGCGGTCATGTTGATCACAGACAAAATAGATTTTCTTTTGAAGATTATCTTCAGAGCTTAAGGTTAGGATGTCTTGGGGGCCAATGTCACTTTGGAAGGTTTTCAGCGCTCGGTACACCGTGCTTTTTAACTCTTCTAACCCACCTGTACTGAGTGCAGCACCAGCCTGCACTTTGGCATCCTGATGCAGGGCTTCAATGAAAGCCTGCTGCTGCTGGTTGGCTGAAGTTGTGCCTGATGGTAGCCATACGATCCTTTTCAGGGGTGTCGCTCGACTGGCCTGGACTGCCAGATCGTTTTGTAGTGGACCGATCGAGATCTGAGACGGGCCATCAGGCGTTGGCCCCGGTGTTGCACCCACCAAGTGAATCGAAAGGCACGCTGAGCTCAGCAAACTTGAGGCCGTAGATCGGTAGGTGATTTCGTCATCCAAGGGAAGTGGATGGCTGGGTACTACGGCATAACCGTTGAGCTTGAGATCGGCACTTAGTTTATCTCTCGCTTCACGACGATCTCCGCTGCACTCAGCGACATAGATTGTCGCTTTTGGAGAATCGGGGGTGGCAGGATTCTGGTCTAAATTGCCACTTTGGGATTCCAGCATTCCTATCAAAGCAGCTGCATCAAATGCAAGAAGAGCAATTTTACGATTGTAATCCTGTTTAAAGCGATCTCCATATTCCGGATCTAATTCAAGGGGCTTTCCATCCTCGAGAGTATAAAAATCATAACCGAGAACAGTGTTAAAGACATCGGGCAAACAGTCGGATTCGATCTGGGGAAAGGGTGTTTTTACTACTTTCAGAACCCGTGATTTGTTTTGTACAACAAGCCCGCCGCTTTGCTCTGCTTGCTGACAGAATTCTCTGGCTTCTCTGGTGCACCACTCAGAGTAGATATAGCGGGGGGATAGAATTGAAATCAGCAGGGCGACATCCTTGAATTGGTTTACTATTTCATCTTCAAAAACATCATTGCCACTAAGCTTGTCATCTCGCCAAATCGCTGCATCTCTCCCTAGCCTGGTGTCGAGAAAAGTTTGAAATGTTTGGTGGAAGCGTGTGATCCACCCCTGCTGATCTGGGGAGAGAGGTTTGTTGTCAACGTGAGAATAACTAATGAAAATGTGCTTAGCAAATTCTTTCATCTCAGAAAAAGCATGCAATCCTTTTAAAGCTTAGCATAATTCAACCCGAACTCCGGCAGTCTCTATTAGTGCTTCCTGCAAATGTCAAACTTTGTAACCTCTTTGACGCGAGGCTGCCCCGCCCGATATGAGTGTATGTATCTCGGCTTTCACTATGCGATCAGGCTGAAGGGTCCTTTGTTGGCAAATTCAGGGATCCAACGGCTGTTTTGCTCCCAAGGTGATCGTCAGCACAATCTGGCAATAGAAGCTGCCTGATACCGCATGCAGTTGCATAAGGATTTTACGGGCGGTTTGCAAACGGCAGCGGATGTTTGCGCTCTCGCGGGAGTGGTCGCAAGGCCTGAACTCGCCTTGCGGGGAAGCACTAATTAGTTAAGCTGGAAGAGGGAACCCTTCGACGATATTGCTATGTTGGGAGTGTGGAATGAGCCTAGTCGCTTGTGGAACAGGCTACAACGTCATGCTATAATAAGCATGGCTGGATGATAATGCGGCGAAATGCTCCCGCTATCGCGCCACTAGGCTCACTATGCATGGATGAGCCTGGATCCTGTATACGATTAAGGAACGACCAATAGATTAATCCTGTGCCATAACTTTGGTGTAAGGAAGGCCTGGTACATGAGAGAGGGAATGCGCCAACCATATTCTTTGTGATTATTAGCATGGTGATGTGTATCTCATCTGTCCGCCTCTGGCCGATACACTTCAGTTGGTAGTCGGCGCTTCGAACAAGCCCTTCGAGTGGACAGGCCTCCATCTTCTCTGAGCTTCGCCACCCCAAGATCGCTCCCTGCCACTCAGGGGCAACGTTATGACTCACAGGAGGACATATGGCTATTGAAGATTTATGAATGGAGCGTTGCGCGAGTGCGCCGCCGGGAACTACTCGGTCGCGATGGCATGTATCTGTACTGTTGTCGACTCATTAGGCAAAGCAGAATTTGGCGGAAGGACGAGAAGTCGCTGCTTGGCTTTCTTGGATAGATACCTGGACATCATCACGACTGTGGGTTTTGGTGGGGCGATGCGAGCCATTCCAGGGGGAAGGCTGAACGTATCGGATCCAATGGATCCCAATAAAACCAAGAACGTGACTGAGGTTGTATACGATATTCTTAGATGTTCTCTCATTCACAAAGCTGGTCTCCCATTTAATGTCCAGTTTACGCAAGAGGCTTTCTATGGAAAACGGGACGGGAACTTTCTTGTGCCGATAAACTTTTTCTACGCTCTCTTCTTTGCTTCGATTGCATCCCCCCCCATGTCTCAGAAATTTATTGTAAGTGATATTCAGATCAGATGGAGAGGCGCACCTTGCCCGGTTAATCAGCTGATGGGAGAAACTGTAGCCGTCCGTTTATTCCTCTCCTTATGAGAAGTACTACGATATGACAATATCCCGGTCTTATTAGCTCATGTCAAGTGGCGGGCCTCGGGGCTTGGGATCAGGCTTTTGTATCGTGGTGAACGGTGATAGGCGGACCCAGAGAAGACGACAGGAGACTCCGACGCTATTGCGAAAACCATTGCCCCAACAGGGTTCTGGCGATGTTGCCAGCCGGCATCCTCGCTTTTATGCTGCCGGTGCAGGAGATTAATATCAAATTAAACCACGCTATAAGTGGGTAAAAGCCGACAGCCCCTAAAAAGGGCTTGGTCAATCAGGCCACCTCACACACAAAGCGCCCAGCCCAGCGTCAATGGCTTCATATTTCGTTGCAGGCTTCGTCTCGGGCATTGAAGCGGATACAATGTTGGTTTGTGACTGAATCTCATGAAAGAGGCTCGATTCTGGATTGGTTTCATTTCAATCTCTGTGCTTGTTTTCATGGTTTTTATGTTTAAACAGCAGGCTGATAGTACCGATAAGATTAATAGGATGTTGTTTGAAGAACGGGAACAAAGAAGGTAATCGAAGAAGGGATGGAACTGGGTCAAGAGTGCCATCGCTAATAACACTGTACTGATTAGATTTCGAAAGCCTTGTGTTGGAATAGTATTCAGGCCGTTTACTGGGGAGACTACCGTTAGTTCTCAGGATAGCGACCAAAGCCGTCCGCTATATCTATGCCTGTAAGCCGGGGATGAGCGCGGTTCGCTCGATCTGCACATTTTTCAGCAAAGTAAGTTGGCGGCGCGCCCCTCCGCCATGGTCAAGCTACCGGCACTTGAACTGGCTCCGCATGCCCAGCCTCATGATCTATGGATAGTGCCGCCTCGTTGTGGATGCCGCTGGAACCCTTGCCAGATATCAGGCACGAGGCTGCAGTTTGAACTTGCTTTATGTTCGCCGCGCAGAAATGTTTTCGCATTGGCTCAAAGGCCTTCAAGCCCTCAAGTTTAAGGAGTTCATTCAGGCCATCGTAGAAGGCGTTAAGTAGCCAGATCTATTAAGGTCAACATGCGTCGCCAGCCACGGCAGCCATAGACTGGCGTGTTTCTGCAAACAAGTTATAGTTTTTAACTACGGCTACTTATCATGTGAAATCAAGACGTTGTTCGCCCCACTAATCCACAAGCCTCTGAGCTGCTGGATTATTATAGCCCTGGTTGCAGGCTTTATTCTCAACAGCGGAGTTCGATGCTGGTCATTCTTCGCGATAGTGCTGACAAAAGCACTCATGCAAAAGAAATCAAATCAGTTTAAGAACTTGCTCGTAACTACAAGATCAATAAATGAAGAAAATAGCGACGTCATCCCTATGACGTTTCCGAGTTCCCTGAAGACTCTTGAAAAATAGCGCCTTATCTGTAAGCTTATTTACAAGAATCAGATAGAAGTGCTGTTTTTATTGCAAATGAATTGGGAGATATTGCTCATGCCAGGGGGGGGATGACCCAGATCGCAAGCGAGGCAGGACAGTCACGGGAAAGTCTGTATAAAGCACTCTGAGGTGATCGGAGCCCAAGTTTTGACACAATCTTGAAGATCATTTCAGCCTGATGCCTCCAATTGTGCGCATCTGTGAAGGAGGGTGTATTTGTGGAAGATGTGGCTGAGGTTGCATGAATTTTGCTTGTGCAGCTGAAGTCCGCGTACGTTGTCTGTGGGAATGCGACACTTCGAACAAGCCCTTCGAGTGGACAGGCCACCATTAGCTCTCAGCTTCGCCGCCCCAACTTCCCTGCCTGCCACTCAAGGGCAGCGTTATATCCAGAAGCCCTTTCCAACAACGCCTATAAATTTCAGGTCTATCCGATCTCTCCCCTGGCACTCGGATGTGTGGGGAGAGCTCCGCCAGCGACTCCTCGACGGTTCCTTCGCTCGCATTCCATCGCAAGGTCTTGGAGCGTCCAGCTCTTGGCATCATCGGTAGTGATATCTGCAGGCCAGGATCACTAGCAGATCGGCATCGAGCCGATAAACCAGGCGATGCTCCTCATCGATGCGGCGTGACAAGCAGCCGGCCAAGTTTTCCCGCAGTGGCTCTGGTTTGCCGATTCCATCGAAGGGATCGCGCAGGCATGCCTGGATCAGCTGGTTGATGCGCCGTAGCTGCCTGCGGTCCTGGTTCTGCCAGTGGAGGTAATCGTCCCAGGCGGCACCCGTCCAGGCCAGCTGCTCAATCGCCAGCATCGGCCAGATCCGGATCGATCAGCCCATGGGAGAGGAGCTCCCCGCGATCAGCCTGCTCCCGAGACCGTTGCAGGTAGGCCGCATTTTCCGGCGATCGCAGCAAATGAACGGTTTCCATCAAGCTGTTGTAGGTGTCGAGCGACATCACCACGGCCCCCTTGGCATGGCGCCGGGTAATCAGGGTCACGTCCGCATCGGCCTCGACCCGATCCAGCACGGCCTTGAAGCTCTCCCGGGCCTCCGAAAAGCTGACCACCTGCACGGCGCTGCCCAATAACCTGTACATCAACTTAACTTGATGGTCGGCGTGCCTGCCAGGATCGATGCCACTGAGGTGGGGCGACTTCCAACGGCGAACTCTGATCCGTGACGGTCGCCTCCCGTTCACCTGCCTGGGCAGAGCAGTTTTTCCTGCATCAGAAGCTCCGTTTTATCTGCATCCGAAGGCCGGTTTTTTCTGCATTAAAAGTTCTGCATCTTCTGCATTGCCCGCCCCGCCATGGCCGCCAGCAACGGCTTGGCCTACCGCCCCCGCATCGCCGACGCCAAGTTGCGCGCCTGCCAGGGCGCCGCCGGTGCAGTGCTGTTCGAGGCCCTGGAGCGGCTGATGGTGCTGGAGAACCAGCCCGCCTGGCGGCCCCATCTGCGTTCCAAGGCGGCCCTGCGCCAGGCCCCCCGGCGCCATTTCTGCGACCCCTCTCTGGCGGTGGCGGCCCTCGGCGGCAGCCCCGATCGTCTGCTCAAGGATCTGGAGTGGCTGGGGTTGCTGTTCGAGTCGCTGGTGATTCGCGACCTGCGGGTGCTGGCCCAGGTGCTGGATGGCGAGCTGTTCCACTACCGCGACGACTACGGCGTGGAGGTGGACGCGATCGTGCAGCTGCGCGATGGCCGCTGGGGTGCGATCGAGATCAAGCTCGGACCGGGCCAGGTGGAAGCCGCCGCCGCCGGCCTGCTGCGCTTTCGCCAGCAGATCGATACCCGCCGCAGCGGCGAACCCGCCTTCCTGGCGGTGGTCTGCGGCAGCGGCTATGGCTACC
>B570J29579_100147_pt1 | contig 10221 bp, 12 predicted proteins | sample LakMenE27Jul10ns_FD_29579 | JGI IMG/M metagenome (IMG submission 29579) | reverse complement strand
GGTAGCGCCCCTCCGAGTGGTGTAACTCAGGAGGTCCTGTGACCCTCTCCGGAGGGTGAACAGGAGCAGTCAGGGGATGACTGCTTGGAAGCTGACTGCGCAGCTCCGTTCATCCACTATGAACCCTGATCGCTGAATTTGCAACTCAGCGATCGAGGTGTTCTGTGTAGATCAAGGGATGAGCTGGTGCCTTTCAGCTGATGGGTTCGTCTGGCTGGGCGGACGGATCAGCTTCGGTGAGCTCCAGGGCCTCTTCTGGCTCCGGGATCTTGGCCATGGTGGCCTCGGAGAAGAAACGCCGGCGCTCCAGCTGCCATTCCTCCTGCTGCTCCAGCAGCTGGCTGCCCACCAAGCGGGTGATCGCGGCGTCGTTTGGGGAAGATGCCGACCACGTTGGTGCGTCGCTTGATCTCCTTGTTCAAGCGCTCGAGCGGGTTGGTGCTCCAGATCTTGCGCCAGTGCTCCTGTGGGAAGTGCAGGAACGCCAGCACGTCTTCTCGGGCGGCTGCCATCACGGGCACAGCGGCGGGGAACTGCTTGCGCAGCATCTCGGTGACCCGCTGCCAGTGGGCGCGCACCTGATCCGGTGCCTGGATCACGAACACAGCTTTCATGGCAGCAGCCACCATGTCCTGGCCGGCTTTCGGGACGTGGGAGAGCAGGTTGCGCAGGAAGTGCACCCGGCACCGCTGCCAGCAGCAGCCCTGGAACATGCGCTTGATCGCCGCCGTCAGCCCCAGGTGGGCGTCTGAGATCACCAGCCGGGTGCCAGTGAGGCCTCGCTCTTTGAGCGAGCTGAGGAACTGACGCCAGAAGCCCTCGGCCTCGCTGTCGCCCACGGCAATGCCCAGCACCTCGCGGTAGCCGAGGGCATTGATGCCGATCGCCACCACCACGGCCCGTGACACCACTTGCATGTTGCGGCCGAGCCGGCCATGGAGGTAGGTGGCGTCGAGGTAAACGTACGGGAAGCGGGCATGGTCCAAGGGCCGCTGCAGGAAGGCTTTCACCTGCTCGTCCAGCCCCTGGCAGATGCGGCTCACCTCCGATTTGGAGATGCCGCTGGCGCCGCCCAGCGCCTCCACCAGGGCGTCGACCTTGCGGGTGGAGATGCCGCCGGTGTAGGCCTCCATCACCACGGCNTAGAGGGCCTTGTCGACCCGGCGGCGGGGTTCGAGCCAGTTGGGGAAGAAGCTGCCCTGCCGCAGTTTGGGGATGGCCAGGGTGAGATCGCCCACCTGGGTGGTGAGCAGCCGCTCCCGGTAGCCGTTGCGGTGGGTGGAGCGCTGATCGGGGCAGCGCTCATGGAGCTGGGCACCGGTCAGGGCAGAAACCTCGGCTTCCAGCAGGTCCTGGAAGCCCCGGCGCACGATCTCAGGGATCAGGGCGCCAGCGGTGGTGCCTTCCATGAGCTGGCCCAGCTCGGAGGCGCCACTATGGGTGAGGGTCATGGTCTGTGTTCGGTTTGGTGGTAGTGCTCCGAACAGGGTCACAGACCGGCCCACCCATTGCCACAGCTGAGATCTGAGGGAGGCGAGCCGTCAGCCCCGGCTACGCCGGGGCTGATCCTCCCGAGTTACACCACTCCATGGGACGCCGCTCCTACCGCGGGAGTTGAGGTACAATTTATAAAGATGCGTCCCCCCCCCATGGGAAAAAATCCATATTCGGATCTTCCTAAAAGTGCATTCTGGAAGACCGGTGTTGCCCAGGAAAATCCATATGAGATTGAGGGGATCTACAAGAAAAAGTTCAATATTCCTGCCAACACAAAGATTGCGACTGCTGGTTCTTGCTTTGCGCAACATATTTCTCGTCACCTAAAAAAGAATGGATACAACGTCTTAGATGTCGAACCACCACCGCCAGGACTACCTGAGAGTCTGCATCAGAAGTTTGGGTTCTCAATGTATTCTGCCAGATATGGAAATATCTATACTATTCGTCAGTTACTGCAACTTGCTCAAGAGGTTGCAGGTGAGTGGACTCCTCAGAATTTCATCTGGGAAAAGAACGGAAAATTCTATGATGCATTGAGACCCGCTGTTGAACCCGAAGGTCTTGACTCACTAGAAGAAGTTGCAGAACTTCGTCAATACCATCTCTCACGGGTCAAAAAACTTTTCGAAAGTCTTGATTTGTTTATTTTTACTTTTGGACTTACTGAAATGTGGGTTCATAAAGAGTCTGGAACTGTGTACCCAACTGCACCAGGAACTTTGGTAGGTGAGTTTGACGACGATCTATATGAATTTAAGAATGCACAATTCGGAGAGATCATCAAGGACTTCAATGAGTTCCAAAATGTATTGAAGAAGATCAGGGGTGAAAAACCCTTTAAGGTTCTGCTGACAGTCTCTCCTGTGCCTTTAACCGCTACTGCTAGTGGAAAACATGTTTTAATGTCCACTGTCTATTCAAAATCAACTCTAAGAAGTGTTGCAGGTCAAGTTTCCACCAATCAAGGACATGTTGACTACTTTCCTTCTTATGAGATAGTTACAAATCCTAGGATGCACTCTACTGGATTCTCGGAAAACCTGAGATCTGTCAGAGATGAAACCGTTGATACTGTTATGAGACATTTCTTCTCAGTTCATCCCATTTTGCAACAACAAAAAAATGTTCCTGTGTCCGTTTCCTCCGTGAATAAAACTTTGGAAGATGTTCAATGCGAGGAGGCATTGATGGAGGCATTTTCTTAATGAGAAAAATACTATGGTGCGGAGGATCGCATCTTGGCAATGCTAAGATTGTAATTAATGCTATTTATTCTGATTCTCACAACGAATACTATGTCACCGCTGCCCCTCTGAATCGGGACTGGTCTGCAGTCGGTGGAAGATACTTTGTTGATGGATCAGTTGTTGGCAATAATGCCCAGGAACCCGATAGAAGAATAGACCTCGCCGATTATGATCGGATAATATTTGTTGGTCAGTATATTCAACCGCAAAGATATGCTAGACCTTCGCAGATGCTCTCCTCTTCGCTCGTGAACGCAATCCTTGAAAGAGACGACTGTTTCACGCGACTCCCTGGAAGCATCTTTAATGAACCAATTTCATTATTCCCTTCGATTGCTAAGGGCAAATGTGTACTCCTTTGTGATCCATGGGAGAGATCCAATAATCTACCCATTAGATTCATGGAGAGATTCGCGAATAACCTGAATAACTTTTGCGAGAAAAACAATATTCAACTCTTGTTTCAACCAGAGTCGACTTTAGAGAGGAAGTTTTCTACTCACAATCGATTTTCCAGGTCTGAAAACGCTGAAAACGATCGCATGCATTTTAATGAAGAGTTTTGGCGTCTTTACATGCAGGATCTCAGGACCAAGGTGAACTAGTCGTCATCAATCGCTGCTTTCAGACTCTTCCTCCCGGTCGCTAGTGCCCCAGTTGCCCTCTTCGCGTCGCAGTGGAGGTATTGCTGCTGGGTGTACTCGATTGAGGTATTGCCAATATGTTCCGTTAAGGAATTTACTCTCTGATCAGGATTTCACTCCTCCACGTAAGGATCCCGCATCCAGTCCTTGCCCACTGCTGCCTTCAGACCTTTCCTGCCCGTTGAAAGTGCTTCTGTTGCTCTCTTTGCGTCGTAGTGGAAGTAGTGCTCTTGGATGTACTCGATAGAGGTGTCGCAGTTGTTGCATACGGTTGCGATGGGGACACCTCTTTCCAGTGCGAAGGTAATCCAGGTGTGACGGAACGAGTACCAGGTCAGGGTTTTGCCTGATGAAATCTCCACTTTGCGTTGGTTGATTGAGTTTGGATTTGCCCAGGTTGCCAATCCTGCTTCTACCAACATCTCAAGAAGACCGTCTCTCCAAATCCTGTCGCTGAATTCTTTTCCGGTTGTCTGATTTCGGAAGAGAAGATCGGTCTTGGTCTTTGGGTTACTGATTTTCCTGAGACGTTCGAGGTGCGATGCAATCGGTGCGCTTAGTTCGTACCAACGCCCTGTTTTGGTGTTTTCTGCTGGAACTTCAATGACGCACCAGATTTTTCTGTCTTCTCCACTGAGTGTCTTGTTCTCACTGATATGGGACCACCGTATTTTTCTCAGTGAACCGATCCGAATTCCTGATTCCATAGAGATTCGCATTGCCAGATACAACATCTGACGATGCGTGAGTTGATTTTTTGCTCGATCTGACTGCCGTGTACCTTTGCCTTTGTTGACTCCATAGAGATTATTTCTCGTGATTGGTCTATCGCTGCTTTCTCCCTTGTTAGGTCCTCTTGTGATCTTTTGATATCCCATTAGATTTCCATCATCGTCATACCTGCTTTTGCCTTCAATCCAGTACAGACGTGCTGCCTTCTCTATCTGAACCCACTCTTCAACTGAGAATGCGGATCTTCGGTAAGATTGGTCTTTTGATGCTTTCGCATAAGGGACTTCAGGTAACTGATCTCTGGTTATAAATCCCTGTGCCAATGCGACTTCTCGCCACATTCTCTTGATGGTTGAGAATTCGCCATTGAGGGTCGTTGGTCTTGGTAACTTGTGCCCTTGTTTGTCCAGTTCGTCGGTTTGTTCTTCTCGCCAATACTGATATCCATCTAGAAATCCCCGACGGACCAGATGGACCTTTTTCTTCGGACCACCGCGACCATCACTGCAGTAGTTGAGGAAATGCCTGCACTGGTTGCGGATCAGTCTGTGCCTTGCTGCTGTGATCCCTTCGTGGGGTCGGTTGCTGATCCGTTTTGCTTCTCGCTCCAAAAACCGATCCACCATTTCTCCGATGGTCAGGACATTGACCACCTCGCCACGATCTGTTCTGGTTCTCAGTTCGATGTATCGCTCTTGTGCCAGACCGAGTGCCTCGTCCTCGCCCAACGGTGAGGGGTCAGGGAACCCGCCATTCGGTCGTTTCAGGACGAACCTGTGTTTCTGGTCGGTTTCCCTGTTCAGGAAGTGCAGGTGCCATTTCCCGCCCTTCTGGGGGTCCCTATAGATGTACGCGTTGTTCCTTTTGCCGCCCTGCAGGTCAACCCGATCCAGTACCCGTCCGAACCTCGCCATAGAGGGGTTTTGGTGTCAAAAAGGTCACAGACCCACCGTTGGGACTGGGTTTTGACCACCAAGTGTCAAAGAAGTGTCAAGACTCTAGACTGTCAGAACCCAGTGCCTGACTGGATTTTTGCTTCACGCATAGATCAACGCCGATTACACGACCTAATGAATACCTTGTCGGTCGACCTGGTGAATCAGCAGAACTTTGCGACCTGAGACCTGCCAAGACTGTTGAGCGAGGGGACGGTCAGCAGCGACTAGAGCGAATTTGGAAGAAACGGATCCGCACAGACGAACCGCTCACGATTTGTAACAGAACTTCATGAGTTGGGATCCAGTTATCGAGTGGTCCACGGCGGTCCGTGAGGTGCTCCTGAAGGTCTTTAGGATTTCTTCCGTCAAAAAGTAAGTCTGGCAACCACAGAGGGTAGGTTCGCTTGACATCATATATCGAAAGCATCAGCAACAAATGGGTCAAGAGCAGATCAACATTTTGCCAACGGCACTGTGCTGGGATGTCAATGGAGAACTCTGCTCTGACATTTTGAAGTGCCTCATTGATCGACTCCAAGCACAGGAAGTCAATTCCCAGAATCAAAACGTAACTTCTCAGGGCAGGCGCTGATTGGTTTGCCTTCCAGGTCAGTCATAATCCAATACGTTGCTCAGGGTGCCCTACATGTCACACAGGATGACCAGGAGTGTTCAAGGTTCTGAAATAAAGAGGCAGCACTAATCAAGCGATGTATGAAGGCGCAGCAAGCGAAACGATGGATAACCTGAACTGGGGATCTATCCAACTGGGTCTGGTCGCCCTTGCCTTTGGCGGTCTTCAGGTCTGGTGGATCAGCAGCACGCTGAGGAAGCGTGAACTGGCAAAACCGCTGAGCGAGGAAGCATTCCGTAAGGCCCTAGAGAGGATCTGGGCGAAGACTTAGCGACGTCGCTATCCGAGCGATGGTGCAGTCCAGTGCTCACAGTGGCTGACAGATGCCGCCTGAGAAGGGATCAACGCCTGCCAGACCCTGCAAACCCCAGGACTCGCCTTGCACCCATTGAAGTTCTAGAACTACGGGGTTGTATGCGCCCACTGCATAACGGGCAGAACCTAGTCCCAGAGGGCAGAATGGGCGGAGGTGACCAGTCCCAGTGACAGACTCGCCATATTCCCTACTTCCGACACCGAAGACGAGGATCTGGGGGAAGACCTGGGCAGTCTCGATGACCTGCTGGCAGCGCTGAGGTCAGAAGAGCAACCAGCGCCGAAGCGGGGTCGAGGCAGGGCGAAGAAGGAAGCACCCGCCAAGGATTTCAAGGCAGTGCTCTGGGCGAGTGCCGACAAGCTCTGTGCCCAGATGGATGCGGCGGAATACAAGCACCTAGTGCTGGGTCTGATTTTCACCCAGGAGAACGTGTTCTGGGTGCCTGCCGATGCTCGCTGGGAATCGCTACGGGCACGCACCGCCAACGGGCTGATCGAATGGAAGGATGCCAGCGGTCTCACCCTGCGCGAGCACCGTCAAAGACAGGTGAACTGGGATGGAGAACGAAGCTAGGGCTGGCTAGTATTACCTCGTAAGACCTGCGCTTGGCCACCATGGATTCCGAGGCCACCAGCTCCCTCACCAGCAAGGGCCAGGTCACGATTCCCAAGGCCCTGCGCCAGCAGCTCGGCCTCGCCCGCGGCAGCCGCGTGAGCTTTCAGTTGGTGGGCGACCACATCGAGGTGCGCCCCCTCAGGCAGGAGCAAGCTGTGAACGCCAGTGGTTTCGGGATGCTGTCCAGCCATCGGCCGCCCGTGCCGGCTCACTTTGATCCCGCCAGCCTGCTGGAGCCGTGATCGGCCTCGACACCAATGTGCTGGCCCGCTACTTCGTGGTTGAAGCGGATGCCGATTTAGCCACCGAAAGCCAACGGCAGGCAGCCCGGCAGCTGATCGAATCCGGCCAGTTCCTCTTTCTGCCCAAAACCGTTGCCCTGGAACTGGAGTGGGTGCTGCGGGGCTACTACGGCTTTGCAGCCCCCCAGGTGCTCGCGGTGTTCGATGTGCTGCTCGGCCATCCCACCCTCACCCTGGAAGACAGGCCCGCCGTGGTTCAGGCCGTGGCTGGCCTGCGCGCCGGGTTGGATTTCGCCGATGCCCTCCACCACGCCAGCTGCCGCAGTTGCCAAACGATCGCCTCCTTCGATGACCGCGGCTTCGCCCGCAGGATCCGTCAGCTCAACCTGCCGCCACGGGTGGTGGTTCCCGGCTGATGCACCCAGACGCCCCCTACAGCCCGCCCCTAACCCTCACCCCAGAGCTGCTCAACCGCGTCGCCGCCATTGCCGAGGCCCTCGGCCGCTCGAGCGCCCGTCAGGATGCTTTGCCATCACCCCGCCTGCGCCGGGAGAACCGCATCCACACGATCCAGGCTTCCCTCGCGATCGAGCAGAACAGCCTCAGCATCGAGCCGGTCACCGCCTTGTTCGATCGCCAGCGGGTGATCGGACCGGCCCGCGACATCCAGGAGGTGCGCAATGCCATCGCCGCCTACGACGCCCTGCCCCGCTTTGATTCCTCCAATCCCCAGCATCTTCTCGAAGCCCACGGGCTGTTGATGGCTGGCTTGATCGACGCTCCTGGACGGTTCCGCAATGGTGGCGTGGGCATCTACCGCGGTGACCAACTCGTGCACATGGCACCGCCTGCCGCCAGAGTGCCGGATCTGGTGAACGACCTGCTGACCTGGCTGGCCGCCAGCGCCTGGCATCCCCTGCTCGTGAGTTGCGTGGCGCATTACGAGCTGGAGTTCAGCCGTCCCTTCGCCGATGGCAATGGCCGCCTCGGCCGCCTTTGGCAGACCCTGATCCTCAGCCGCTGGAACCCGCTGCTCGCCTGGCTGCCGATCGAGGAGGATCAGCTGGGTGATCTGGAGCCCTTCGTGGCCTACCAGCTGGAAGCCATCCACGATGCCCTGGCTGCGGCGATCGGCGCCACACCAGGAGCCGCGATCGATGCGCTGATCCTGCGGGATCTCGCCACCGAGCCCACCCTCTCGGCACGCCGCCTGGCAGAACGTCTACAGCTCAGCCAGCGAGCAGTGGAGAAGCATCTGGCTGCGCTCCAGCAAAAGGGGCGCCTACTCCGCCATGGCTCACCCCGTGCCGGCCTTTGGCAGGTTCTTTAGGCTTATCCCAGGGCACTGATCACCGAAGACCATTTGGAGCAGCAGTGCCTTGAGTGGTTCAAGGAACTGGGATACGCCTATGCCTTTGCTCCTAATCTTGCCTCAGACGGCACCTCACCAGAACGCACCGATTTCAGGCAGGTGATCTTCACGGGGGCGTCTGCGCTCAGCACTCCAACGCCTGAACCCGGGCGTTCCAGCCTGCTCCATTGAATCGGCGCTGCTCCAACTGGCGAACCCCAATGTGCCTGGTCTGCTGGCATCGAACCGCAACTTCCACCGCTGGATGACCCAGGGGTTACCCATCACCCATCTGGATGGGAACCAGCAGGTCGGCATCCGTCTCAAGGTGATGCGGGCACCCAACCATGAATCGAGGACTGGACCTCCATCGGACGGTCCCTGAAGCATCCGTTCCACGGTTTTGACGCAGGAAACGGCAAAATCAGGTAAGATGGTTTCAGTTCGTGAAGCTGTTGTGATCAAAAGCCTGCTGGGCATGCTGTTTGCGGCCCTCGTCTTTGTTCAGGTTCCTCAATGGGACAACGACTGGACCAAATGTTCTGTTTCGGTTCCCGACACTGCTTGTCATTGGTATGTGGTGAATCCCGACAACACTTTTGGCAAGGGGTTCAGTTGGATCACCGCTCCTCAATTTGATGTCGCCGCTTTGAACGACATCGGCGCTCAGCACGAAGTGACCGTTGCCAAGGGTTACCAAACCACCGTGGAGCTAATGAATGCTGACTCAGATGTTAAATATGGTGACGACTACTGATCGTGGCGCTTAAAAGTGTCTCGTCAATTTGAGCCTGTGAGAAGCATGCTTTTGGCTTCACAAGTCTGTCAATAATTATAAATATGGCAAGAAAGATTTGGTACTATGCGAGTGAGGTTTGGTGGCGCCCTCGGTGGCTGAAGGGTTCTTATCGGAAAGCAAACCACTCGAGGCGTTGGGCTTCTCCCGCCGGGCTGGCTTGCATCAATTCCACACCCTTCACGCTGCCGTCGGCTTTGTACCAGGGGTCTTGGCAGAGATCAGCGAATACCTGCCGCGCCTCCTCGATGCTCTGAAAATCCCCGACCGGTACAACTCCCCAGGAATCGTGGGTGCGGATGCTGAACGTCATGGTGTCACGCTCCAAGAGGGCAGGCCGCTTGGGCTCTAGGCCCCTATGGTGATTCTCATCATCGTGGAGCAGCTCCCGAGATCCGCCACTCCGGCCCAGCTTCGCTCCGATGGCGAATGATCCGATCGCGCCATTCTGAACTCCGTGGGGGGTCGGGCGCATCGGGCAGTATGGGTCGCGCGCCATTCCATTTTCACCTCCCTTGCCCATGGTCGCGGTTCCACCCCCCCGCTCCGCCGCCCGCCGGGACTGGATCTACTGGCTGGTCCTCGGTGTGTGCTTCGGGATTGGCCATGGCATCACCGAGCGGCTGATCCGGGCCCAAGGTGAGGGGGGCGCTCCCGCCGGCAATCAGAACTTTGGCGTCGAGGCCTTCCCCGGCGAGACCCTCGAGGCCATCCGCCGCCGCTACGGCGGTGCTCCGCGGGATGTGTGGGTCGATTTCGAGGCCCTGGAGCAGGAGAAACGCAACCAGCAGGATCAGGCGGATGCCGAGAAGCAGCGCGTTGAGCTGGAGGATCGTAAGCGGGCCGAAAATCGACAGGCCCAGCAGGAGGCGGAACGGGCCCGCCTCGACTCCCTTGATGGGGCTCCACCCTCCACCCGCGCTGCAGGGGGAAGCACGCCGCTGGAGTCGCTGTCCCAGCCCGCAGCACCCAATCTCGAGGTTCCCGCCCCCTCCACTGGCTCCATCCCGGAGCCAGCCACCGGGACGGGCCTGAACCTGCCGGCCCTGCCGGAGGCCCCACCGGCGCCGAGCCCCGCAACCCGTCCCTGATCTGCCACAGTTCCAGCAGACCTGTGGCCCTCCAGCCGGTTTCGTCCATGAGTGCCCCCCAATCCCTCCTCCAGGCCGCCGTGAATCGGCTGGNGGCCCGCCTGGGCAGTGGCCT
>B570J29579_100140_pt1 | contig 10608 bp, 10 predicted proteins | sample LakMenE27Jul10ns_FD_29579 | JGI IMG/M metagenome (IMG submission 29579) | reverse complement strand
CGACGAGCCGGCAGCCGCCAGGAGGTGGCTGCCGGCTCGGCTGGCATCTCGGTGAGCAGTGCCCACCGGATTGATTCAGGTCGCCTCCAACCCAAAGCCGCCAAGCCCCGTGGTCGGCGGCGTCTCGACCCATTGGCCGAGGTCTGGGAACCGCTGCTGTTGCCACTGTTGGAGCGCCATTCGGCCCTGACACCCACCACGCTGCTGGAGCACCTGCAGGAGCAAAAGCCAGATCAGGACTGGAGTTCGCTCAAACGCACCCTGCAGCGGCGGGTGCAGTATTGGAAGGCGCTGCATGGCCCGTCGCCGGTGGTGATGTTCCCGCTGGCCTATCAGCCTGGCGAGATCGGCTTCTGCGATTTCACCATGGTGAAACGGGTGACGATCACCCTGCGTTGTGAGCCCTTCCCCCATCTGCTGTTCCACTACCGCCTGGCTTGGAGCGGCCGGGCCTACGGGCGGATCGTCCATGGCGGCGAGAGTTTCGTGGCCAGCCACCACGCTGGTGCAGCTGCTGCAGAAGGCCCTACCGAGGCCGTAGGCCGAGCGTGCCGGAGGCACTAGGCCGCCTACGACATACCGGCGATGCTCCAGAAGCTCGATCGCTACGCCCTGCTGGTGATCGACGACTTCTCCTACGTGCGGCGCAGCGAGCTGGAGACCTCGGTGCTGTTTGAGCTGATCTGCCACCGCTACGAATGCAAATCCCCGCTGGTCACCAGCAATCAGCCGTTCCGGGATTGGGACGACATCTTCCCCAGCTGCTCGATGACCGTGGCGGCGGTGGACCGGCTGGTGCACCACTGCCACATCTTTGGCATCAAGGGCGAGAGCTACCGCCAGAAGGCAGCTGCTGCAAGGGTTTCCAGGAATCCAGGCGACCCGCCAACGTAATTGACGCGAACGCCATGGCGGGCACGATCAACAGCAGCAGCGCTCCAGCCAAGGGAGCCAAACCGGCGACACGAAAACTGGCCCACCGCCTGCGTCATTCCGCCCCTGCAGCCAACTGGATTGACGCGCCGCGACAGGTCTGGGCACGATCAAGTTCCAACCTGCATTCCAACCCGTTCGTAGGGCCAAAACCAAGCCCGATCACCCGTCAACCTGATTGACATCTGACAGCTCTCGCTGCTCGGTTCGCTTTCTCCGTTCACCAGAGCAGCTTGGTTCCACCGAATCGTCTCCAGCAGGTCCACCGGATCGCATTGCTGCTGCAACGCCTCAATGCTTTGGCGGTGTTGTTGACTGATGCCACGCCAACGCAACAACCGATCCGCCGGGGTGAGCGGTTGGTCGTGGCGCCGACGCGGGCGGTGCCCCTCTCGACGGTCGCTCTCCTCAAACGGAATCCGCTTGGCCGACGGCTGGTAGATGTTGGTGAACAGCCGCAGAGCGGCATAGAGCTGGCAGAGCCGCTCCAGCTGCTGCGGTCCCTCCAGGCGTCGGTGTCCCACTACGCGGCGCACCACCATTCCGTTCTTTTGTTCGACCCAGGCCTGGTCATCGGATTTGTAGGCCCGTGAGCGGGTTAGCTCCACCGGTTTGGCAGCCTCCGCGCACCAGCGCTCAAGGTCCTCGTTCATGTAGACGCAGTCAGCCGGAGGCCATACGCCGTGTCGTTATCCACGTCGAGACCGCGCAGCGGCAGTGTCATCAGCGTCTGCAGCTCCTGCAGCGCAGAGTGCACCAGCAGCCCATCTCGGCTGGGCAAGGGCACACATTCACTCCAGCCGCTCGCTACATCGGTGAGAACAAGAGTCCACAGAAACGGGCCCTCCATGCGCCCGCCGCAGTGGGCCACCAGGTCCATCTCAAACCAGCCCGGCTCTACATCCTTCAATCCGTTGTAGACGCCAGTCGACCGGAGGACATCGGTCGGCACAGTGGTGCACCTCCATATCCCGGTGGCGACGCGTGTACGGCGGCTGCTGAAGAAGAAAATGCAGCGACAATTTGCAGTGAAACCCGCTCAGCACAACCAGCTCATCCACCTGGACACCATTCTTCTGGTAGGTAGGTTGGTGGATAGCGGCTGCGAGCAGCCTCCAGAAGCTCCTGGCGCTGCTGACGCTGGGCCCTGCGATCAGCCGGTGGCGATGATCCACCTCTTGTCAGGCGGCAGTTGTAGTTGGAACTGATCTGAGCCACCAGTTGCCGTACGTCCCCTCTGTCGCAACGTTACGACTAAGCCCAATCAATCCTATTCACAAGTGAGTGAACGAGTTTTTGAGTGCTTGTATCAGCGAATCCAGATTGAACTGTGGATGGATTCAGCTCGTGAGAGGGAGGAACACGCCGTTTTTGGGGTTTTTCCCAAAACTCTCAAGGCAGTAGCCAAAAAAACTGATAAGCTGGTTCTTGATGTCTCTAACCTTACATAGTTTACCTCTGTACGGTTCGAGACACCATCTCTTTTGTTACTCGAATCATGCTTTTACCTGCACACGGTCAATCCAAGGGGAAAATCGGAGTCTTTATTGAAGATCACTTTGATATGACTGAATATCGCATCTTCAATAAGCGGCTCCCCTCAAGTGGATACGACGTTGAATACATCACAAATCTATGGGGGAACTCCTCTCTTCAATACGGCTCCAACCCAGATGATGGCTGGGTCGAAGAGCATCTCGTCGTTTCCAAGGACGTGAAAGACGTCAACCCTTCAGAATACAAAGGTTTCCTCTTGATTGGCGCCTACGCAACTGATCGTCTTCGCTATACAGTGACTCCGGCAAAAGGGAAGCCCAATGATGCACCTGCTGTGGAGCTTCTACGCAAGATCATGAGTACTCCCGGCGTAAAAGTTGGCACAATCTGCCATTCTCTTTGGTTACTTTGTGCCGACAAGTCTCTTATTGAAGGCCGTAAGGTCACTTGCGCCCACAACATCATCTGTGATGTTGAAAATGCCGGTGGCGTTGTTCAATACGGCGATGATGGTACAGTAGGCAGTGTGGTTGATGGTGACTTAATTTCTGCGAAACACCCTGCCTTCACCGATGAGCTCATAGACATTTTCTTGAAAGAGATCGAAGCTTAAATCCCTTGAAGCAAACCACTGATTTTCTATTAGATGTATACAACGGTATCGAGACTTTCATTAATGAAGACTCCCAGGTTGGCCGCTTGGTCAACCTATAGAGTCTGAGTTTGGCTCCCGACTGCTTCTTCTTACCGTGCCATTGGAGTTCCACTGTGGAACTCCAATGGACTTACTAATCTTTATATCTTGCTACAGATAACGGACCTCGAGTTGGTGTCATTTTGGTCAACAAGAAATTTTATGCAGTTTTTTCTTTGCTTTGTAGTTAATTCAAGCATCCCGCCCTTTGTTTGATCCGTAGATGATGGTTCATTTCCGAAAGCGAATTTAAGAGAACGATCAAAGCGAACCATGAAACTCATTTCCGAACGATATAATGCCATAGCGATTGAAGCTATGTCATGACTCTCAAATTACGACGAATTTTACTATCCAGGTGCTGATGGTATTAACCAGATATCACTAGACAACTTCATCTGTACGACCTATACATGAACCCTCGCAACACAGGCCCCAATACGATTGCTGCAACGCGCCTGCTGTTTTCCATACTGTCGCCATACAGACGATGAAACTCCTTCGTAAGATCGAAGTTGCATTACGCCGCCAGCTCAACTACTTGCAGCTGACTCTTGACGCCATTAATGCCTTGATCGGCACTACGTTGATCCAAGACAAAGTCTGCCTAAGCGCCATGGTCAGCTCACAACCCATGGCAATCCCCCTGCATTGAGCTACACTTCAATTCACACAGGACCACACCGTTTCTTCGCTGATGTAATCAGCGGCGCTTATTCTGTTCATCCATTATAGCCGCTGATGTTGTCGTAATATTAAAAGCTATACATATTCGCTCTTTGTTGCCATGAATTGGCACAGTTTCATGTGGCAGGTAGCTTGGAAAGATGACAATTTTGCCAACATCTGGAGTCACTTCATAATTCTCAAAGCGAGAAAAGATCAGATTACCTTCTTGAGATGCACTGGATGATGTCATGGCTGGGGTCTTGAGATAAACCACACCACTTAGCACGCCTTCAGGATGAACATGCCGTTTCTGATAACCTTTATCACATAGAATAACTCCCCAGCCACTGATATCCCTTGATTTTCCAGAATTAAGTTGTGCTAGCCATGGATTATGTGACTGAATTTTAAGATACTCGTCACAATGGTGAAGTATTCTTTTTCTTAGCTCAGATATGGAAGGATCGCTGCAGGTGGCAAGTACTTCGTGTGTCTGAAATCCCCCAACCGTGGGCTTGCCAGCCCGGTTCAACACAAGGGTTTGATTTGTTTTCAAGCAACGAATTAGTTCATTGACAAGACTTTCATCTTGCTGCATGATTCGAGATGTATAAACCACTCTTGATGGACAAAGGCAAGGACTTATTGCAAGTACTTCATAGTCAGCAGGACGAAGCTCACTGGCGGCGGCAAGGAACTTGAACATGTCTATCTTTGACCTGAGATCGAGAAGATGCTGCCTTGCACGGTCCCATTCTTGTTGTTCAATACTTTGATAGAATTCTGCCAAGCCTCCCTGCCGTTGATCGCGCTCTTCAAGCTTGCTTAACGCTGCAATCGCTTCAGGAGCTGATGGAACAATCTGAAGGCATTTTTTCAGAGACTTCCTTGCTTCAGCATGCCTGCCCATCAGAATGAGAAACATTGCCAAGTTGTAATGCCCAAGGAATTGCTGCGGAGAAGCCTCTACAACTGACTTATAGCAGGTCTCAGCCCTAGGATAGTCTCCTTTTTCAGAATATATTATAGCAAGATTTGTTAGAAGAGCAGGATCTAGTGGATGCAAGGCTAGAGCCTTGCTGACAATTAGCTCTGCATCTTCAATCTGTTGTTTCTGCAATAGAAGAGCACTCAGCTGGAGACAGATCTCAGGATCAGCTGGGCGAAGGTGATGGAGGTTGACCAGCAGATCGTACTGGGTCTCGTGATCACCACACCTAAAGGCTGCAATCAAGCAAAGCCGAAGAATCTGTATGTTGAGCGGGAAAGAAAGACCAATTCTTAATTCATTCAAAGAATCAACTATCTGAATGTATTGCTTAGCATGGTAAAGACACTGAATGTAGTTAGAAAAATTCTCCTGATTAGTTCTGTCAGAATCCCAGACTACACGAAATAGTGTAGCAGCCTCACTCAAGTTACCAAGTTTTGCGAGACGGATGGCGTCGCTGACTGTTGTGGATGCAGAAGACATTTTATTCAAAGATCTGACAGGAAAGGGTGCACTATTAGATAATACACCCTTGGAATAGCTACCCTTCTTGGAGAGTCTGCAAGTTAATTACCTAGTTAACGATGATAAACTCATCATCCAATTCGGCATCTTTGAGCCCTTGGGTAACAGCTGCATTCAATCCTTTCAGCTGAAACTTAAAGTCGGGTCCACGTTGCTGTGCGGTGAATAGAAGATAGTTCCAACCGGTATCATCAATCGACTTTAGATTGGTCATATCAAGAGTGATCCCCTTAACGCCTTGAATTTTTTCAACTTCTTTTTTTAGTAAGGGAAGCTTACAGCGGGTCAGATCACCATCCAATGCGAGCAAGGCGATACTCTGCTCGTAACTGATCAGATCGGCACTAAATCCGAGACCAGCAGGTTCAATCCTTACGCGAACCCGAACGGCTCGTTCCGAATCGGGAAGGTTAACAACCAGATTCTTACGGTCAAAGTCTAAATGGCTCTTCCCATCAATCCATACTTCTGCTAATTCGACACTACCAGCGGGTAGCAAGTCTGGAGCCACTCGAAGCTTTTTATCCGGCCAAGCACCTGCATCAGGTTTGAAGAAGAAATCCATCGACTGTTTATTGACCAAAAGATTGGAATAAATAGCCGCCAAGAAGCATAGCTCAAACGAGTGGTAGCCCGCCATAGAATGACTCCCTTTTCCACGTTCAGTGCCAAGGGCATAGGGTTGACCATTGGCCAAGACGTTAAAATAAATACCACCTTCTTCATAGTCTAAAAACCAACCATTATAGAATGCACTACCCTCACGGGCGAATCGTAAATAATCGGGCTTGTCATCATAGACGCCAGCCATGATGTAATAAGCAAGGATACCTTGCTCTTGCTGCCACCAAGCCTTCCGGTCATGCCATACACGCCGATAATGTTGCTCACCTTCCTTTAATGTTCTTTCCATCATGTCATACCATCCGCCGCGTTGATTATCGCAACCTGCAGCTGGTATCGCATCAGCAATCTGATGGGCAAATGTTTTATAGCTATCCTTTTCAGTCAGGCTATTCATTCTAGTGAGATTCCAGGCAACTTTCAGGTTATGGCCAACGACACAACGTGCTTTGTGGATACCCCAAGTTAAATCGTGAGTCCAATCCTCGTAAAACTTCTCATTCATAAACGGACTGTATCCGTAGTCAGGAAAGTGTTCACAGATTGTATCAAATGTATCTTCAAGAAACTTTGAGTAGCTCTCGTCTTCAGTGGCAAGATAAAGATTAATAAGATAAGCAGGGGCGTGGTCGCCAACTGAATTCCAGTTTTTCTTTCCTTTATTTACCCCCAGCGAATCAGCCTTGGGGTTGAAGGTTACGGGATCAACATGTGAAAAATAACCGCCGTAAGGGCCGTGGTCTTTATAATATCGGTTTAAAAAAGTTATGGTTTCATCAATGTCAGTACGAATGTCGGGATTGCCGGTAACTCTATATGTCTGAGTGGGTCCAGCTAGTGCATAAATCTGCTCATAGCAGGGTATCGCGTTTCCACCCTCATCACCACCTGCAGTTGACCCCATATACTTTCTTACGCTTCCATCACTTTGAATGTCAATCTGGCTATACCAATAGCAAATTCCCTCAGATTTATTTTGATGACGGAAGTGTCGTTGTATATATTCTGTACCCTTCGTAGCAGCTTCATATGCCCGTTCGTCGCCCGTCATCATGTATGCTGTTGCAAATCCGTAAACCAGTCGCGAGACGGTATCCAGATTCTGTACCCCGTCTAGTTTCCCACCTTCTGAACTCAGATCTGTACGAAACTTTTTAAAATCAATTGTTTCGCCTTCTTTTACTTTAAATTGTGCCTCAAGATAGAAGTTAAGGAGTTGCTGGATCTGATTAATCCACCAGTTTTGGTCTTCAAACCGGAGGTCAGTTGACGAATGACCAAACAACAATAAGTGCTTAGCCTCAAACTTTAACTGATCAGTCTCAGGATAGAAAAGTCCGTAAGCATGGATGAAGCGTCCTTCTACGAGAATATCTTTGATATCGGGGGCTACTTGGAAGGGCTCACCTAGATTTCTCACTAGTTCTGCATAACATGCATCTGTGATCTTGATATCATAAAAACGATGGTCGGATGTTTCAAGTTCTATAACCCCTTGGCAGTCAAAAACTTGGGGATAAGAGACTTTACGAATATAACCTGCGATCAAGTCCGAAAAAGGAAAGTTCAGCTGATTTGTGGAGGACATGTGCAACCTGAGGGTGAGTTGTGTTGTCTTAAAACAAAAACGAATTACCCTAAAGAAAGTGGGTAGACCGGAGCAATTGGTTATGATACCATATTGACTACCTCGCTTGGGTACCAGTCCTTGAGACAAGAACAACAACACTTCTGCCGCCTACCAAGTAAGTCGGTTGATTTATCAGAACCATATCTTCGGGTGCACTGATATCGTTAGGTGATGCCTCACCAGTATCAACAGATCTATACCAGTTTAGGCCATCGATCGTGGGTATCTGAAATTCAACGGCATCCCAATACATATTAAACATACAATGGACATTTACCGTTTGATCAGTATCCTCAGCAGTATCTCCGTACGTCACCGCTAGACACCTGGATTGACTATCATCCCAGTTGGGTTGGTTGATTTGTGTTCCATGCCAGTTAACCTCACTCAATCCAAATCTGTTTTTTACTCCCTTAAAAAATTTACCCCTGAAATGATTGATATATTTTCTACGTTTTTGGATGAGCATGGACCAAAATCTAATCATCTCCTGTGACTCTCGCGAATCAATCTGATTCCAGTTGTACCAATTTATCTCATTATCGTGACAATAGGTATTGTTGTTACCGCCTTGGGTTCGCATGAATTCGTCTCCGCCAACGATCATCGGCACACCCATGGAAAAAAGATGTATAGCGGCAAAGTTTTTAATTTGTCGCTGGCGTAGATCTTTGATCCATTGATCATCGGTTGGACCCTCGGCTCCACAGTTCCAGCTGAGATTATCACTGATTCCATCATTATTGCCCTCACCATTGGCCCAGTTATGTTTGTCGTTATAAGCAGTTAAATCATAAAGAGTAAAACCATCGTGAGCAGTTATGAAATTAACACTATTTATGGGTTGCTCGTGACGTGCTTGATATAGATCTGCACTGCCCGCAATCCTAGATGCCACTTCACTGATGATTCCAGGATCTCCTTTCACAAATCGGCGAATGCAGTCGCGATATTTTCCATTCCATTCAGCCCAACGTGCTCCAGGAAAATATCCGATCTGATAGAGACCCGCAGCATCCCAGGCTTCTGCAATCACCTTACGACGACCTAAGATATCATCCAGTTCAATCGCCCAGATCACTGGAGGATGCTCAAGTGGGGAGCCGTCTTCTCCTCGGCTTAACACAGAGCCCTCATCAAATCTAAATCCATCCACGTGCATCTGTTCAACCCAAAATTTTAGGGAGTCTAGAATGAGCTTTTCGCCTACAGGATGATTACAATTAAAAGTATTTCCACATCCAGTGTAATCATAATAAAATTCTTTTGAGCCGTTTGGTCCGGTTAAGTAGTAATAAGTTGAGTTATCAATTCCCTTAAAGCTGAATGTCGGCCCCTGATGATTACCCTCGTCGGTATGATTATACACGACATCAAGGATCACCTCAATTCCTGCCTTGTGTAGAGCTTTAACCATATCTCTGAACTCTCGTACGTGATCGCCAGAATGTGAAGATACACAATAACCTTGGTGGGGGGCAAAATAACCCATCGTACTGTAGCCCCAATAGTTCACAAGCTTTCTTCCATCATGCTCCTTTAGTATGTCTGTGTCGTCAAAACTACAACATGGAAGAAGTTCGACAGCGGTTACACCGAGGCTCTTAAGGTAAGGAATCTTTTCGATCAGGCCGAGATATGTTCCAGGGTGTTTAACCCCGCTGCTGGGGTCTTTGGTAAATCCTCCAACATGCATTTCATAGATAACACTATCCGCCATATCATGGTTCAAGCATTTATCATCTTCCCAATCATAGTCTTGTAGATTAATCACTACACTTCGAATGCTCGTATGCAAGTTGTCTCCAGGGACACAGGCTGACCCACGATCCCAAAGTTGCAATACATTTCCATTGGAGTAGGGATCAACAAGAACCTTCTCTGGTTCAAAGCGATGACCGTTCCAAGGTTCTCGCGGTCCGTCAACGCGATATCCATATCCCATCCCTGGTATCACATCAGCAACGAATACGTGCCATATGTTGAAGCTATGATTTCTGTTTGGGTCAAGATCAATAACTCGAATAGGATCGGGATCCTCAGGCTTTTCAAATATGAGTAGCTGCACCGCTGTTGCATTTGCACTGAAAAGAGAAAAATTTGTTCCCTCATCTGTTGGCGTACTTCCGAATGGATGCGAAGCTCCTTCAAAACGCCGGAAACGTTGACCTTCACTCTCTAGAGGTTGGCCCATAAGACCAGCATCAAAAATGAGTGACGTAGCCGATGGTGAGAAAATCATATTAGTGAGCTTGTCAGATTCAAAAAATGTTTATGTAAAATTTAGCAGTTCAATTCAGGTTTTTTCTTAATTGACATATTTCTTCATTTGTGGCGGGCTGCTTCATCAGCAAAGCCACACAATGTAAAACTTGATTAGGCAGCAAGCTCCGCGAACGCCCTCTCAGGCTAAACTCGTACGCATGTACCAGTCCCGATTCCATGCCCATGAACCGGATCCAGTTCCAGCCTGGAATGTCATTGCCGCAGTTCCTTGAGGTGTACGGCACCGAGGAGAATGCGAGGCAGCCCTAGAGCAAACCCGCTGGCCAAATGGATTCCGCTGCCCCCGATGTGGAGAACAAGAGCATGGTCTTTTGTATGTGCGTCGCCACAGGCGCTATCAATGCCGGAGCTGCCGTCATCAGACGACAGTCACTGCAGGAACGATCATGGAAGCCACCAAGCTGCCGCTTGGGGAGACCCTGGAAAACCCAAGCCATCCGCGCGAAAATTCCCTTTGTAAGCGCAGGCGCGGGCTGAGTTCATGGGCAGCAAGCAGCTCGGTTTCCGCTTCGCGCAAGGCTTCGCCTACGGTGATTGCGAGCAGGCAACGGCCAAGAAGCGCACAAGGCGCGAGCTGTCTTTGAGCGAAATGGAGAAGGTGGTGCTGTGGAAAGCGCTGATTGATCTGATTGAGCCCCACTATCCCAAGACCAGCTCCAAGGGTGGTCGCCCGCCCTATCCGCTCGCGACCATGCTGCGGATCCACCTGCTGCAGCAGTGGTACGACCTCAGCGATCCAGCGATGGAGGATGCGCTGAT
>B570J29579_100134_pt1 | contig 10782 bp, 6 predicted proteins | sample LakMenE27Jul10ns_FD_29579 | JGI IMG/M metagenome (IMG submission 29579) | reverse complement strand
AAGCTTCAGGCACAGCAGCCGGTCGCCGGCCTGGGCGGGGAAGGGTTGGGGGCGGCGGCTCACCAGGGTGATGGTGTGCCCCAGCTCCAACAGGAAGGGCACCAGTTCGCGCCCCACGAAGCCGGAACAGCCCAGCAGCAGCAACCGCACGCCCACATCCCCGATGGTGCCGCCGAGGCTAGGCGGCGCTGGCACCGGTTGCCCTCCTTCCGATGCCGCCCGGAACCGCTGCCAAGCGGAGATGGTGCGACGAGAGTTCACCGCGGGTCCTAGCCTTCGGACACGAAGCTTGTCCAATCCCATGGCCGAGACGTCCGCCGCAGCACCGTCCGCATCAGCACCAGCCGCCGCCGCTCCGGCCTCCTCGCCCCCAGTCGCCCTGAAGAAGGGGGCCCTGGTGCGGCTGAACCTCAAGGCCTACGCCAGCAGCCTGGAGGCGGCCGCCAGCGTCAGCGCAGCTCCGGCCTATGTGGTGCAAGGGCCCGGCGAGATCCTGGCGATCAAGGGGGAGTACGCCCAGCTGCGCTGGCGCCGTCCGGTGCCGGATGTGTGGCTGCGGCTCGACCAGCTGGAGCCCTGGAGCGAGGGCTGATCGCGTCGACGGCCCCCCTCAGAGCTCCAACCGACGCCGCTCCTCCTGCAGCCGCTGGCGGCGGCGGCGGGCTTCACGCAGCATCTCGCGGCCATCGTGGAGATAGCTGTCCACGTAGCCGAGGGTGTAACGCTCCAGTTCAGCCACGGCATCTTGCACCTGACCGAGACAGTGGTACACGCTGAGGCCGAAGCCCCGGGCCGCCTCCGGACAGGCCAGGGAGCGGTAGAGCGTTTCGGCCCGGGTCACCCGCTGGCGGCTCTGCTCGAGGTAGGCGCAGAAGGCCTCCATCAGATCGTCGTCGTAGGGATCGGCGGAGAGGGCCTTGAGGGCGGCGGGGAAGGGGTTGATCACCTGGCCCAGCAGCCGGTCGAGCGGGGCATAGACCCCCACCAGCCAGGCGCGCAGCTCCTCCCCGGAGACAGCCACGGCGCCCTTGCCGGCCCTGGGCTTTGCTGCGCCCCTGGTCGCCGCTGCCGTGCTTCCGGAGCCCCGGGCCGGGCCAGAGGCCTCCCGATACGGGCCTGAACCCAGACCCAGGCGGAGGTCGTAGCGGCTGCGGCGGTCGGCATCGCGCAGCTCCTCCCAGGCGGCATTGAGGGCCAGGATCCAGCGGGCATCGCCGCCGGCATCGGGGTGGTGCCGCTTCACCAGGGCCCGATAGGCGGCCTTGATCTCGCTAGCGCTAGCGCTAGGGGCCACCCCAAGCACGGCGTAGTGGTCGCCGGCTGGGCCCTTCGCGGAGGGGGCGACATCGCGGCGGTCGGCGACCAAGGGCGCGGGGGCGCAGGGAGCCCCATCATCGGTCAGCTGCATCGGTCAGCTGCAACGGCCCGCTGGAACGAACAGCCCCACAAGGCGGAGCCCGAGGCTGCGGGCACCCATCCGCCATGGCGCTGCGCTGCAGGCTCCGCCAACAAAAAGCCCCCCGTTTCCGGGGGGCGAGGGTGTTGTGTGTGAGGAGGAATCTGGATCCGGGGGGAGATCCTGGCGGGATCAGAACCTGAACTGGGTCTGCACCAGGCCGCCGAAGGCGTTGTTGGTCTCGCCGTTGGCAGTGAACTGACCGTTGGGGCGGCTGAGATAGAAGATCGCCGGGGTGATGCTGATGTTGTTGCTCACCTGGAACTTGTACCACCATTCGAAGGCAAAGTTGCCATCGTTGGGGCCATTGGGGGAATCATAGAAGCCATTGTAAACGGACTGAGAGCGACGGCTGCCACTGCCCGTGAAGCCATAGGGCTTACGCAGCTGGTTCTGGCTCAGGGCGCTCACATAGGTGGGCTGACCGAAGGAGAAACCAGCGGCATTGCCCTTGGCGAAGAGATCATTCCACTGCAGACCCAGCTGCCAGGACTGAAGCTGGGTGATGTTGCGCACATCGCCGTAGCTGGGGAATGGCTGAGTGTTGCTGTTGACCGGCACAACGCCATTAGCGTTGTAACCATTGAAGTTAGCTGAACTGATGGCACTAATGCCATAACCCAGGCTGAACGAAGGAAGCAGACCCGACTTAATCGGCTGCCAAGCGGCATTCAGGGCGAAGTTGTTGCTGGAGCTGTTGCCGCTCCAGAAGGGGCTGACGCCCGTGGTGCCCACACCCTCGCTGCAGGGCAGCGTTTGGTTAGCGAACTGGGTGCCGCGACGGGTGAGGCCCTGGTTGCACTGGCCGTAGCGCCAGGCGGCGGTGAGGGCGAACTGGGGACCGGCCCAGCCGATCTGGGTGAGGAAGCTCCCGCCACTGCTGCTGGTCATGATCCCGCCAGAAGCAGGATTGCTACTATCACCATTTGGAGCCACGTAGCTGGTGGAGGCGGCTAAGAAAGGCTGACCCTTCTTCACCTGCTGCTTCCAGATCAGAGCAAAGGCGGCGCCGGTGGCTTTGTTGTAGGTGGCCGGAGCGCCGTTGAGGGTGAAGACATCCAGCAAATCTGCCCTGTAGAAGGTCGGCGTGATCGCCAGCGCTTCCGTGTTCCGGGCCCGGGGACCGATCACAGCCGTGAATTCCTTGCCGATCGGGAAGCGATAGTACAAGCGGTCGATGTTGACAACGTTGTTACCACCCGTTGGCGCGAAGGCCTTGTCGAGGGCCAGCAGGGAGTACGGGTTGCCGTTGAACACGCTATTGGTGAAATTACCCGAGCGCAGGCGGGTGTAGAGCAGATCTTTGCCGGTGAAGCTCGTATTGAGGTTCAGGCGAAGGTCGTAATTGAAGCTAAGGGCACCCCAGTTACGGTTGTTATTGCCGGAATATCGGGTTGCGTTGGTGGTGCCGTTGTTGGGCGCAGTAGCTCCAGCGCCATTCGCAGTGCTGGGACCATACTGGCTGCCGCCAAACGACACCGCACCGATAACGAAGGTGGACTCACCTTGCAGTTTGGTGGTGGTGGAGAACTGGGCGGCCTCGAGTTTGCCGATCTTCTTCTCGATGCCATCGATCCGGCCGCGAATTACGGCCAGCTCCTTCTGGAATTCCTCAGCCAAACGCTTGAGTTCATCGGTGGCCTCGGTGACGCGATCGAGGCAGGAATTCAGCAGGGCGGCCGCCTCAAAACGGGAGAGCGGCTTGGCGCCCTTGAAGGTGCCATTGGGATAGCCGGCCACGCAGCCGTACTGTTCCACCAGGTTGTTCAGGGCCTGGTAGGCCCAGTCGGTGGGCTGCACATCCCCGAACTGGGAGATGTTGGTGATCTGATCGCTGGTGACCGGGGCATAGCGATTGAGATCGGTCTCGGAGGCCAACACCGCCATGGGAGCCACAAGGCCGAGCGCAGCGGAGCTGACCAGCAGTTGCTGGAAGGGTTTCATCGGATCCTCACACCAAAAAAGAGGACTTCCATGTTTGGAAGTGCGATAAGAATAACGAAAGACGCAGATCTGCTCCCGCCTCCCAGTCACAGGCCGTGGTATTGCAGAACACATCCCCATGGACTCAATAACAAAAAACCCGGCTGCATTGCAGCCGGGATCAGAGAGGAAGGGTGTGAATGGAGCGAGACAGATCGGAAAGTGTGCCATCTCCAAAGCGAAAGCCGTGGAGATGGCCGTATGGCCAATCTGAAAGCCAGGATCAGAACCGGAAGGTGGTCTTGATCAAGCCGCCGAAGCTGTTGAAGCTTTGGCCGCTGTCCTTCTGCAGAGCGCCGAGGGGGGCGCTGAGGTAATAGATGGCGGGGGTCACGCTGATGTTGTCGGTGACTTGCATCTTGTACCACCCTTCCCAGGCGTAGTTGCCATCGTTGAAGCCGGAGCTGGTCACGAAGGTGGGCTGGCCGAAGGCGAAGCCGATGGTGTTGCCCTTCAGCAGGAAGTCGCCCCACTGGAAGCCCAGATACCAGGACTGGCTGGAATCGCCACCGAGGTTGATGGTGTCGGCGTAGCCGCTGGTGGCGGTTGTGTAGGGGGTTGCACCAGCGGTCGTGGAGCCGCCCACGTAGGTGTTAAGGCCCCAGCCGGCGCTGATCGAGGGGAACCAGCTGGCCGAGAGCGGCGAGAAGTAAGCGCTCAGGCCCACGGAGTTGGTGCTGTTGCCACCGAAACCGGCCACGGCGAGGGGAGTGCCGTTGCCGCCATAGAGGCCAGCACCACTGGAGTAGGTGTAAGCCGCGGCAAGGCCGTAGTTGGCGCCGCCGTAGGCGAGCTGCACGGTGCCGGTTTGAGCAGCGCCCTCGGTGCCGATGCCACCCTGGGAGGGGTTGGAGCTGTCACCGTTGGCACTCACATAGTTGGCGCTGAGGCTGAAGCCACCGGCCTTCCACCACAGACCGCCACCGGCGCCGAGGTTGAGGCTGTAGGTGCCGGGGGCGCCGGCGTAGGTGAAGATGTCGAGAACGGTGTCAGCCGGATAGGCCGAGGGCCACATGGCCAGCATGTCGTCCTGACGGACGCGGGGGCCGAAGGTGGCGGTGAAGCCGCTGCCGATCGGGAACTGGTAGAAGAGGCGGTTGATTTCCACCACGTTGTTGCCGGCACCGGATTCAAACGCGGTCTCCATGCCGAGCAGGCCCACCGGGGCGTTGCCAAACCAGGCGCTGCCGTTGAAGTTGCCGGAACGCAGGCGGGTGCGCAGCAGGTCTTTGCCGGTGAAGCTGGTGTCGAGGTCGAGGCGCAGGTCGTAGGGGAAGCTCAGGGCGCCGGCGGTTTGGCTGGCGTAGGTGGCGTACTTGTCGCCGACGGTCGCACCGCTGTAGGCAGCCACGTTCGGGGTGGTGCGCAGGTTGCCACCGAAGGTGTTGGCGCCGAACACGAAGGCGGCGTAGCCCTTCAGTTTGGTGGTGGTGGAGAACTGGTTGGCTTCCAGCTCACCGACGCGGGCCTCGAGGCCATCCACACGGCCACGCAGCACGGCGAGTTCCTTCTGGAACTCCTTCATCAGCCGCTTGAGCTCGTCGGTGGTCTCGGTGACGCGGTCGAGGCAGGCGTTGAGCAGGGCAGCCGCTTCAAAGCGGGTCATCGCCTGGCCGCCCTTGAAGGTGCCATTGGGATAGCCAGCCACGCAGCCGTAGCGATCCACCAGGTTGGAGAGAGCCTGGTAGGCCCAGTCGGTGGGCTTGACGTCAGAGAACTGGGTGATGCTGGTGACCTGCTCCTGGCTGGCGTAGTCGTTGACGCCAGTGAGATTCAGATCGGCGGCGCTGGCGGCGACCGGAGCCAGAAGGCCCAGGGCGGCTGGTGCCAGCAGCAGTTGCTGGAAGAGTTTCATGGGGTCCTCACACGGAAGGCGCAATGCGCCGTGAGCCATGCTGCCCCGTGTCAAGCGCGACACCATGGCAGGTGTGACAGAAGACCCAACGGCCGTGGCCATGATGGGGCGTCAGCCCCCTCCGCAGGCCCCCGACCCTGGACGCCCTTCCGCCCGCTAGTCCCACGGCCGGGAACGGCATCGGCCAACCCCTCGGGATCACACGCCTCGAGTCCGGATCCGACCGGCAGCTTCGCGGGGGAGCGGGTGCGGAACCTCTTCCCTCCCCTCCGGCCAGCGGCGGCCGAGAAGGGTTTTGGTGGGCAGCGCTGGGGCTGATCTGGCTGGTGGCCACCGCCGCGGACCGACTCTGGTTGGGTCTGGATCGACGCCTGCCCAGCTGGGACCAGGCCGACTATCTCAACAGCGCCCTCGACCATGGCCGGGCCCTCGGCCTGCTGCCCGGCGGCGGTTGGCAGGGCTGGGGGCACCTGCTCGATCTCTCCCCCAAGATTCCGCCCCTGGCTTCCCTGGTGAACGGCACCGTGATGGCCATCGCCGGCGACACGCCCCAGCAGGCATCCTGGGCGCTGGCCCTCTGGCATGGACTGCTGCTGGTGGCTGTGGCCACCTGGGCACGGAGCCTGGGGGGCCGGCGCTTCGCCCTGCTGGCGGCGGCCCTGCTGAGCCTGGTGCCGGCCCTGGCCGAACTGCGGGTGGACTACACCCTCGATCTCGCCCTCGCCGCCTGCACCACCCTGGCCCTCGCCCTGCTCGGCCGCTGGCAAACCGCCAGCCCCCTGGGCGGGGGCCGCTGGGTCCAGGCCCTGGCGGCGGCACTGGCGATCGCGGCGGCGGTGCTGGTGAAACAGAGCGCCCTGCTGGTGCTCACCCTGCCGAGTCTCTGGGCCGCGTTCCGGGGGCTGCGTAGCCCCCGGCGGCGCCTGCAGGTGCTGGCGGCCCTGCTGATCGTGATCGGTCTGGCCCTGCCCTGGCTGCACCACAACTGGATCACGACCCTGGGGGGCACCAACCGGGCCGTGATCGAATCCGCTGCCAATGAAGGGGATCCCTCGGTGCTGAGCCTGGCCTCCCTGCTCTGGTACCCACGGCTGTGGCCCAGCCAGCTGGGGATCGTGCTGCTGACCCCGGCCCTCGGCGCGGCCCTGGCTTCGGCCTGGCTGCAGCGCCAGCGGCTGATCGGCTGGCTGCAGCATCCGGTTCGGGCCCTGCCGCCAGGCTGGGGCTGGCTGATCGGCTGCACCCTGGCCGGCTGGTTGTGCACCACCTTGAGCCCCAACAAAGACGAGCGGTACATCGCGCCGGTGCTGCCCCTGATCACCCTGCTGCTAGCCAGGGGCTGGTGGCAGATCGGCCTCTGGCTCCAGGCCCGCCCTACCGTGACCGGTGGCGCGCTCGGGGCGGGCGCCCTGGCGCTCGGCCTGCTGGCGGGGGGCGGGGAGCTGGCCACCGTCCAGGCCCGGGCCCTGCGGCGAGAAGCCCCCTCGCCCGCTCCCGCGGCCATGGCCGAGCTGCGCCGCCGGGTGGGTGAGGAACCGATCACGCTGCTTGTGGTTCCGGGAAGCCCCGATCTCAACGAACAGAACCTCACCACCTATGGCCGCCTTGGCGGCGGCCAGATCGAAGCCCGCCGGCTGGGTCGGAACCGCAGGGAACACGCCGTGGTGCTGGAGCGCAGCGACTGGCTGCTGCTGGCCACCGGCGACCAGGGCACCACGCACCCCGCATCCCGGGAGTTGAGCCAGCGGATCCGCCGCGACGGACGCTTCGAGCGGCTGGCCCGCTGGCCCTGGAATGACGGCCGCGAGGTGGAGCTGTGGCGACGGCGAGACGGCGGCCCCTTCCGCCACGAACCGTTCGACGCCAGCTTCATCCGTCTGGCCCGCGGAATGGAACGGGGACCGGCAGGGATCCGGGAGCTTTTTGAGCGGATCGGTGCCGAACACCAGGCCGATGGCCACTTCCTCTATCAGCAACGGGTGGCCGCCTGGGCCCGGGAACGGCTGCGGCAAAACCCCACCGACCGGGATGCCCTCTGGAGTCTGGCCCTGATCGAGACCCTCCAAAACAGGCCCCAGGCAGCCCAGGCCTGGTACGGTCGGCTGCAGGAACTCGCCCCCTCGTCCCCTTGGCCCGCTGCATATCGCGCCGTGGTGCTGCTAGCCGACTGGCGTCCGGGATCTGCAGCCAACGTGCTTGGCAAAACCCCCGAAAGCGTGGCCAGCCAGCCGGTGAACCGGGCCCTGTTCCAGCTCAGCCGTGGACTTTCGGGCCATCCCCTGACATTGGAATCCTTGAGGGTGAGTGTTCCCGAGGCGATCGCCTCGGTCAAGCGGGAGCTCATCGCCAAGCCCCGGCCCTGAACCACGGCTCGGCAGCGGGATTGATCCAAACCGGCAGAGGCATCAGCACGGGGGCCGGCTGGAGGGCCTAGGGGGCCTACGGGCGACAAACGCGAACAGGAGGCCAGACAAACGATGCCCCCGGCGGGCTGGAAGCCTGCCGGGGGCGCTCGTCGGGTCCGCGCTGCCGCGGAACCACGTGATCGAACAGCTGCCGTATCAGGCGGCGTTCTCCGCGATCTGCGAACCCTTGGTGGAATGACTGGAAACCATGGACACCTCCTCCGTTTGGATGATGCCAGCCGGTGTCGTATTCGGAATCTCCTCAAAGAGGAGACCCCACGCCACTGCTGACGGAACGTGCCAACACTAACCAGGATCGCCCCGCGACAGGGAGTCCATCGCGGGTCAGCATGCGTTGGCGCACCCGGGCCTTCCCCCGTTCTTCCTTGTCCGATCGATCCCTCAGACCCCCGGCGGATTCCGGCGCAACTTCCGTGGGGGGCCTGGCCCTGCGGACCCACCCCAGCGGCGGGCCACCGGAGCGGCTGCTGGCGATCTGCCTGGCCGTGGCGAGCGGCTTCTGGGGCCTGGCCGCCCTGCGGCATGCCCTGCTGCAGAGCAATTCCTTCGACCTGGGCCTCTTCGACCAGTGGGTCTGGTTGATCAGCCGGGGGCTGGCGCCGGTGAGCAGTCAGTCGGCCGATCTGCACCTGCTCACCGACCATGGGGCCTGGCTCCTCTACGGGCTGGCACCGCTCTATGCGCTGCTGCCGACCGTGCAGTGGCTGCTGGCCCTCCAGGCCCTCAGCCTGGCCTTCACCGCCGTGCCGCTCTGGATCCTGGCCCGGGATGCCGGGCTGCCCCAAGGGCTCCGTTGGACGGTGTGCGGGCTGTGGTGGCTGCAGCCGGTGGTCTTCAACACCAACCTCTTCGATTTCCACCCGGAGGTTCTGGCCATGCCGCTGCTGGCGGCCCTGGTGATCGCCGGTCGGCGCCTGCGGATCGGGGCCTGGGCCGGGCTGATCCTGGTGATCCTCGGCTGCCGTGATGGTCTGGCCTTGGTGACCTTCGGCCTGGCCCTCGAGCAGCTGCTGCGCCGCCGCTGGTGGCTGGCCGGTGTGGGGCTGTGGCTCTCCCTCGGCTGGCTCGCCCTGTTGAGCGGCTGGCTCTATCCGCTGCTCACCGCCCGCTATCCGGGCGTGAATGCCGGAGCCTCCCGCTACAGCTATCTGGGCGATTCGATCGGTGCGATCGCCCTGGGGCTCATCCAGCAGCCGCAGCGGATCCTGGACCATGTCGACTGGGCGGGGGCGGTGGTGTACCTGTTGCTGCTGGCCCTGCCACTGCTCCCCTTCTGGCGCCGAGCCTCTCTGCCCGTCCTGCTGGCGGGACTACCCCTGATTGTGGTGAACATCCTCTCGGAGAGCGGCGCCCAGCGCTCCTTGGTGCACCACTACAGCCTGCCCCTGGCGGTGATCGGCGTGGTGGGAGCCCTTGATGGGCTGGCCAGCGAGGGCGAGCGGCGGGTGCCGTGGCGCCGGATCGCCTGGGCGGCGGCCTGCTGGGCGGCCCTGGCAAAGCCCTGGTTTTTCACCGGGCCCTACCTGGGCCGGTTGGCCCTGGTTCCCGAGAGCCGCAGCGCCCTCGAACTGGTGCGGCCCGGCGATGCAGTGGCCACCACCAGCTACCTGGCGCCCCACCTGAGCGGGCGGCTGATGGTGCTGTTCCCGGCTGCGTCGGACGGCGACCTGGAGACCCTGGAGCGGCGGCGGGGCATCAACCTGCTGCTGCTGAACCCGCAGGAACCGGGCTGGGCCTCCGATGGCGCCCTGCAGCGCAGCCTGTTGGAGCAGGCCCGCCGCCGTGGCTGGACCTGCCGGATCTGGCCCCGGGGCCTCCAGCTGTGCCGCCGCCAGGCCTGAAGGGCCCACGCCGGATCGGATCACAAGTGCCAGGACTGCCCGATGCAAGGGACCCGAGCTGAAGTCAACAGCACAGGAGCGCACGGGACGCGCCTGAAAAGAACGCAACACCAAGGACTCAGCGGTCGGGCCAGGGCGATCTGCATTTCCCTGAAGCCAAACGGCATCGTTACCAGAGCCATTAGCGGTGCCAAGCCATAAAAAAAGCGCTCCATTGAAGGAGCGCTGAAGGCAATGGAATCGATACTCGCTTCTGGATCAGAGAGCGTTGCCGCGGGGCAGAACCTCTTCAGGGAAGACGAAGTTTTCGTGAGGCTGGTCGGCGGGGGCCATCCAGGCGCGCAGACCTTCATTCAAGAGAATGTTCTTGGTGTAGAAGGTCTCGAATTCAGGATCCTCAGCGGCGCGGATTTCCTGCGACACGAAGTCGTAGGCACGCAGGTTGAGGGCCAGGCCGATGATGCCGATGCTGCTGGTCCACAGACCCATCACCGGCACGAAGAGCATGAAGAAGTGCAGCCAGCGCTTGTTGGAGAAGGCGATCCCGAAGATCTGGCTCCAGAAGCGGTTGGCGGTGACCATCGAGTAGGTCTCTTCTTCCTGGGTGGGCTCGAACGCCTTGAAGGTGTTGGCCTGCTCGGAATCTTCAAACAGGGTGTTCTCCACCGTGGCGCCGTGGATGGCACACAGCAGAGCGCCGCCGAGGATGCCGGCCACGCCCATCATGTGGAAGGGGTTGAGGGTCCAGTTGTGGAAACCCTGCAGGAAGAGCAGGAAGCGGAAGATTGCCGCCACGCCGAAGGAGGGGGCGAAGAACCAACTGCTCTGGCCGAGGGGATACATCAGGAACACGCTCACGAACACCGCGATCGGACCTGAGAAGGCGATGGCGTTGTAAGGGCGAATGCCCACCAGGCGCGCGATCTCGAACTGACGCAGCATGAAGCCGATCAGGGCGAAGGCGCCGTGCAGGGCCACGAAAGGCCAGAGGCCGCCGAGCTGGACCCAGCGCACGAAATCGCCTTGGGCCTCGGGGCCCCAGAGAAGCAGAAGGCTGTGGCCCATGGCGTCAGCGGGGGTGCTGACGGCAGCGGTGAGGAAATTGCAGCCCTCCAAATAAGAGCTGGCAATGCCGTGGGTGTACCAGGAGGTGGCGAAGGTGGTGCCGGTGAGCCAGCCGCCCAACGCCAGATAGGCGGTGGGGAAGAGCAGCAACCCGGA
>B570J29579_100116_pt1 | contig 11648 bp, 9 predicted proteins | sample LakMenE27Jul10ns_FD_29579 | JGI IMG/M metagenome (IMG submission 29579) | reverse complement strand
TCCTTGCCGGTTGCCTCAGCCTGCTGGAGGGCTTCGGCCTGGGACGCCGCCAGATGCTCGTTGGTGCTAAGGCGTAAAAAGTAATTCTCCAGCTCCTCCTGGACCTGGTGCAGCTGGAGCAGGGTTAGTTCCGCCTCCTCCCTCGCCTCCTGAAGGGAGGTGTCCTGCTGCTCAAGCTTCTGGTTGGCTTCGGCCAAAGCTTTCTGGTTGTCCTCCAACAACCCGTTCGATTGGACCAGCTGCTCCCGGAGATCCGCTACCTGATGAGCCAGAGCCCCGGGAGAGCGCCATGCCTGGAGCAGCCCTTCCGCTGAAATTCGGCTCTGCAGACGAAGCAAATAGGCGAAATCGGGCTCCCCGCCGCCCAGCAGAGCCTGAAGTTCTAGGTCGAGGTAAGCATCGAGCAGGCCAGGCACTGACCGGCAAACGGCTGCGGTGACCAAGGCGGCGAGAGGCTCCGGCTCCGGCGGAGGAAGGTTCGCGGAAAAATCCGGTGGGGGATCTCCCGAAAGGATCTTGCCCAGCTGTCCGGCATCCAGGGCGGCAAGGCGCCACACCGTCAGGCGGGGTGAAGTGGCAGGAGCCTCAAGCAGAGTCCTGTAACCATCCAGCAGAGCAGAGCCTTCTAGATCAGTTGTGGCGAGGAGCCGATCTGGGGTGTTGTAAAGGAGGAGCACAGGCTCTTCTTGCTCCACCGACAGCTCGGTCAGAGGCTCCAGGCCAGCCTGCTCGAGTTGGACCACCACGATCTCCGGCAGGGGAAATGGCGAAAACCAATGCGACATTGATGTGGGGTGTGGGGTTGCCCCGATTTTGTGGGCTGTGATCAGGGCATTGCCGTGGTGAGTGTACGGCCTGTGATGGATTGCTACTAATAGTCGATCGGGCTGAACGAGCCTGAGCTGGCGATGGCCTAGCGTTGCCCCATTGGGGGATCTGTGAGCCGCTACTGGCGGAGAAGACACCGCTGCTCCCACGCTGGGGGAGGCTCAAACAGGTGGTGAGGTGTCTGCGTGAGGGGCGATGCCAGCGCTACCAAAACACCGCCGTGGCCCACAGATGGCGTTCGTCAGTCTCAGCAGCCTGCTGCGGCTCTATCGGCAACAAACTCCTGGAGCGGCCAGCGCCCTAGCTATTCCCTGCTGCTGGATTGCTCGGAGACCCGCCGAGTGCTGGAGCTTCCCGCCGCGCATTGGCGCCAGGCGCTGCGACAGCTGCTGGAGGCAGTGGCATGAGAAGAAGGCCTCTGTCAGCTCAACGGCAGCCGGTAGAGCTCAGACATCTCAGGACTGCTGAGCAGGCTCAGCAGTCGTTGGAGTTTGCGGCGGTTGTTGGCGGAGGGGTCAAGCTGGAAGGCAAGTCGGCCTCGATCAAGTCAAGCTCGGAGTGCATCCAATCGAGCAACGCGATCTCTCTCTCGAGCTGTTTCGAGCGCTTCTCGAGCTCTTTCAGCCGCATCTCTCTGGCGGGATCGCGCCGCCAATTGAGCATCCGCAAAAACGAGCGGAAGGGAGACAGCGATGAGCCAGACGCCCCATTGCTGGGGGAGAGGGAGCTGGCGGTGGGGGAGGGAGACGTGGTCATAGGAGGAGAAAAGCGCGATCAGGCCAATAACACTGCCAACAACGGCTTCCAGCAAGGCTTTGCCATCGAACCCCAGCCGCCACCAGGGCAACGGCGCATCCAGATCCCCAGAAGCTTCATTCACCCTAAGCAGCCCGACCCGATTCCGATAACCGCCAGCTTAGTACATGCGTACGCCTCCCTAGTGCCCGGCGCCACCCCGCCTGAGGTTTCCGCCCTGCTCGTCGGCCGCCGCAGCATCCTGGTGACCGACGGCGCCGGGGTGGTGCGCCGCCTACTGGAAGAGAGCTACGCCCTGGTGTTCAACCTCGACAAGATGGGCTACGCCAGCGACCTCTCCAGCATCGAAGGCCTGCCCCAGGCGGCTGAGCGCCACAGCCTGCTGCGGGTGGGTCTCACCGATGCCGCCGCCACCGCCGAAGCGGTGCGCCAGGCCGATCCAGGTTTAGTGATGCACCTGGCGGCCGAGAGCCATGTGGACCGTTCGATCAAGGGCCCCGCCGCCTACGGCTCGACAAGCTCGCCGGACTGCGTCTACGACGACAGCAACGTAACGGGCACCTTCCATCTACTGCAGGCGGTGCGCTCCCACTGGGAGGCGTTGCCAGCCGAGCGCGCCGATGGCTTTCGCTTCCACCACATCTCCACCGATGAGGTATTCGGCTCGCTTGGCGCCACGGGGCGCTTCTCGGAAACCAACGCCTAAGACCCGCGCAGCCCCTCTTCGTCCAGCGGGGCCGCCAGCGATCACCTGGTGAACGCCTGGCACCACACCTAGGGCCTGCCGGAGGAGCTTTCCCCGAGAAGCTGATCCGCTCTATGGCGACGGCAGCAACGTGCGCTATGGGGCGGGCTATCTCGGCAGCAGTCGGGAGGTGTGAGGCTTGCTTCAACGCCCCAGTGTGCGGCGGATGTCCTTGCGCAGCAGCAGCAGGTGCTTAGAGAAGCACCGGGCCTGCTCTGATTCGGCGTGCACCAGCAGCCGCGGCAACCGACGCCCAGGCGTGCGAGTAGGGCCACGGGCTGGGGGTAGCGGCTCGCACCGCCAGATCACGGAGGCAGCCCGCGGATGAGGGAGGGATGGGTTGGGCGCCGGCCTGCAGCGCAACCGTGGGGAAAGGAGAGCCTCGATCCCTCAGCCCCCACCGGCCTTGGCGAATGCATGATTTGCATAAACCACAGAACAGCAGCCATCTGTAGCCGTCTGCACCCGATCGCGGCCTGGCCGAATGGTTTAATAGCAGGGCTAATGGGTCTTTCATGCGCGAGTGGCCACCCGATCCGTTAAGGAGTCAAGGCTCTGAGCCAAGCGGTGGCGCAAGCTATCAGCGTCGACTGACGCTCACCCTGCATCCAGGAGCGGTTAGAGGCACGTTGAGGCGCAACGGTATCAAGCTGGCCGGCGGCAGCGGCACCCGGCGGCACCCGATCACCCAGGTGGTGAGCAAGCAGCTGCTGCCGGTGCACGAAAAGCCGATGATCGACGACCCGCTCACCACCTCCCCCGTCCAGCCGGCCTTCGAGCGGCTGCTGGGCGACGGGGCTGCCTGGGGGATGACGATCCGCTATCCGCTACAGCCGAGCCCCGATGTGCTGGCCCAGACCTTTCTGATCAGCGCCGAGTCCCTGGCTGGGGCACCGGCGGCCTTGGTGCTGGGCGATAACCTCTTCCATGGCTACCACCAGATGCCCCAGCTGGAGGCCAGCCATGGCCCCGCCGCGGGGGCCAGCCGGTTTACATCAGACACCGAAATGGTCCTCTTTAGGGCCACCGCCGACCTCGACTTCCTCCTCCTGAAGCACGAGGCCTTCGCCGGTTGCACCAGCGTGGCGATCGACGTGGCGGTGATGGACAAGACCGAGCGCGACATCCACGAGGACGCCCGCAAATGCTACCTGCGCAGCGAACACTGCTTGGTGGTGGACCTGCTTGAGAAGGAAGGGGCACCGGAGAGCAAGGCGCACCGCCGCATCTGCCGGCCCTGGGGCAGCTACGACGGCGTCACCGAAGGCGAGCGCTGGCAGATCAAGGAGATCGCCGTCAACCCCGGCGCCAGCCTCTCCCTGCAGATGCACCACAACCGCGCCGAGCACTGGATCGTGGCGCAGGGCACAGCGTTAGTGGAGAAAAATGGGTCGAGGAGCTGGTGGGTGAGAACCAGAGCACCTACATCCCCCTGGGCTGCTGGCACCGCCTCTCGAACCCAGGCAAGATCCCGCAGGAGATGATAAAGGCACAGATAGGCCCTTCTTCGGTGAAGACGAAATCGCGTGGATTGCGCACCTCTCAACAGCAGCAGAGACCAAAAAGTCCCTCTCGCAAAGGCATCGTGAGCAGCAGCCTGAACAGCCCCAAATCGATAGCAAAAGAACACGTGACACACAATCAAGTCTGCCACCCGGCGAAGGCAGCCACCTTGCCAAACCACCTTGTGGTATCGACACTCCCTCCACACGCAACGGGAATAGCCGACTTCAGCCACATAACCTTTGGAAGCGATTCACGCTTTCAAGTTGAATCATGCGAGTCAACAGATAAGCCAGATTTAGAGCGAAAAGCAAAAGAAATACTTGCGCAATTCACCAATTTCGACACCATTACGATTGTACTGGGTAATTCGGCCCACAATGCACTTGCCGCATATGTGCTACGAGAGCTCAAGGGATTTAAGAGTTCCAGAAAGAAGATATACATGCACGTGCACGACCCAGTGCTGACTAACTTTATCAGTATGATGAATATTTTTGGCGAAGATCCATACGAATTTTATTTTAGGAACCGTGCACATCTAAAGCTCTCATCGCCAAAAAGAGAATTATTCACCGAAGCCAACAGCTGGAGACTCTATCAGGACCATGGCATCACTGGAATTGAGTACTTGGTCAACCTTGTTTCAGTTCACGGAATCTTCATGCACAGCGAGTTTGCCATAAGCATATACAAAGAAATACTCCATAGGAAGATGCGCCATGTAGTGCCAACCATTCAAAAGCTGTACCACCCATGCTTTGACGATCATACTTTCATGCCGCCCGAAGACAGGATATACGATCTGGGAATCTTCGGGGTATTGGACAACGGCGGCAAGATGACAGACCAAGCCATAAAGGTATTCCAGAGCCTCAGGAAGATGGAAGCAAGCAGGAATTGTGTTATCGCAGGCTATAATGCACACGAATGGAGGGCAGCAAACGGTCAAATGGACTTGACTGGATGTACATTTATCAATAATCCCTCAAGGCGAGAACTCCTTGAGATCATGAAGAACTGCAAAGTCGGATTGCAGCCCAGGCGAGCGAGTACAGGCGAGAGCTCTGGAATAGTGCCAATGCTAATCTCGGCAAATGTTCCGACTATTGTTTCGGGGGTAGGCGCTTTTACCGAATACCCCAAAAATATAGTCGAACCAGTCAGCAATTCGCAATTCTCCTCTTCCGCGATCGAGGCCTACATTAGAATACGGAAAAGGCAATCAGAGAGTAATTCTGACAGAGATGAGTTCCTTGCTTACAGTCAGTCCAACTCGAAAATCTCTTTCCTGGACAAGGTTTCAGCCGCCCTAGATGCCGGCCTTAAACAAGTTCACATACGCCTGTCTAGCGATAAAGTCATCACAAGCCTTGATCCAATCACCATCTATAAGCTAAACGCTTCTTGCGAAATAGAGGAAAGAGAATGGCCGTTCACGGAAAACAATAAAGGGCACCTCGAAAATTGCTAAGTGGACTTGATTCTGGCGGAATCATGGCTATGATTACCCAATAAGATCTGATTGCAACAGTGGGCCAACGAGGATTCTGGGATGAGCAACAAAGAGTTTCAAAACTCCAAGAGAAGAAGCCTGTTCTAAAGCGACTGTCTGAGTCGATTCCATGGGAATCATTTCGTCCTCTTCTTGATCAAGGCTACGCACTCGAGCGGAAGAGCAACGCAGGGCGAAAGAGGATTGATCCGCTGATCCTTTTCAAGATGCTTGTACTCCAGCAGCTTTTTAATATTAGCAATGAGGAGCTTGAATTCCAGGTGAATGACAGGCGCTCCTTTGAGGAGTTTGTTGGTCTTGGTGTGATGAACACCATTCCGGATGCAACTACAGTCGCCTTCTTTAGGGAGCGACTGCGTAAGGCGGGAGTGATTGAAGAGCTCTTCGAGATGTTCGAGACATTCCTCCGCTCCCAAGGCCTCCAGGCCCGCGGCGGCCAGATCATCGACGCAACTCTCGTCCCAGTTCACAAGCAACGCAATACCCGTGATGAGAACAAAGAAATCAAAGCCGGCAGGCTGCCCGAAGGCTGGGATGAAAATCTAAATCGCATGCGGCAGAAGGATTTAGACGCTCGCTGGACTAAAAAGAATAGCATCAATTACTACGGCTACAAAAACAGCATTTGCATCGATGTCGATCATGGGTTCATCCGCCGGTATGCTGTTACACCTGCCAATATTCACGACAGCCAGATGCTTCCTNGCCTGCTGGATCCAGAAAATGAACATGACTATGTCTGGGCAGACTCAGCGTATTCAGGTGNATGCTTTGAGGAACTTCTCAGCCTCNGTAAATTCGAAAGCCTGATCCANGAAAAAGGCGCTCGCAATCATCCGCTTAGCGACGAGGCCAAGAAACTAAATCGGATCAAGTCGGCAATCAGAGCTTGTGTGGAGCATGTCTTTGGCTGCATGACAATGTCCATGGGTGGAAAGCTGACAAGAAAGATCGGAATTGAAAGGAACGAGGCTTGGTGGGGACTCAAGAACCTAACCTTTAACTTCCTGCGTTTTCTGCAGCGCTCTGGTCATATTGCAGTGGTTGCATGACCCTTGTTGAGAAGGTGCCATGGTTCAAGTGATATCGTCAATGGTCGATAAAAGAACTTCTTGCTGTGCCGCCTGATCGGCCGCTTTTTCATCTCCGCAGAAGCACTGGAAAGCGCTTATTTTTCGAGGTGCCCTAAACATCATGCATTTTAGAAAATGGAACCACAGACAAGTATGCTATCCTATAGGACCGCAAGCGAAAAATCATGGAACATTTGAGCACCCTCTTTGGTGAGGCCTACACAGCCAAGAAGAGCACTGTTAACGAGCTTGTAAACGGCAATTCCTATCTTCAAATACATGCTTCGAGGATATCTCTAACCGCATTGTACGCAGAAGACTTTTTTAGGGGATCAGCCAGGATACTAGAGATTGGCTTTAGCGATATATTCCACAAGATTTACCTAAACCAATGCGTTTCGTGGGATTATACGTCATTCAGGGATCCCTCGAAGTTTCCTACCCCTTGTGCACGCGAAACACTCCTGCAAATTGGCGCATCATCTATTCAAGCCAAATCAATAGAATATATCGTCAACCTTGAAGACGAGCCCATGCCCTGCGCTTCTTCAACCTATAACGCCGTTTTGTGCACTGAGGTGATCGAGCACATGGCTTGCGACCCAATGTTTTTGATGGCGGAGTTGAATAGAATCTTGAAAAAAAATGGCAAGCTTATTCTTACAACCCCCAACTCTACATCTGCGAGAATATTCCACAAGATTGCTAGCGGCTACATGCCCTCTTTCTATATGAATTATACCCGAGACAGAAGTCTTTACAAGCACAATTATGAATATTGTCCCCACTCTATTAGAAGTCTTATAGAGGCGGCAGGCTTCACCATCAGAACTCTCGAAGCGGTCGATACTTTTAATGAGCCCGTGCCATCAGCCCTCGAGATGCTCAAGGCCATAGGAATGTCTACTGATCTAAGGGGCGACAATCTATTTATTTTAGCAAATAAGACCAATGATGGAATTCTTAATCGCTATCCTGATTTGGTCTACAGCTAAGAACCCTCATTCAGCAATTGTAATAATTTGTGACTTGCCTAGACCGCGACTCACCTGCTAAGATGAAAGTTGATGCGAATGAGATTCAAAAACCTCTCATCTATACTCTCTCATTGCACTTATTTGGCCTCCTCTTTTCCTCTCGAGACACTGCGGATTTTCCTGCAATAAGATGCCTGCAACTCCCAAGGTAACATTTATACATTCGCTCTTTCGTGGTGGAAGCACGTATTTTTTTGAGGCAATCAGGAGATCCTCGATTGGCCACGTTTGCTTCTCGGAGCCCTTTCATGAAATCGTGCTGAAATATGAAGATGATCCTACTCAGCTGATTAGAGACAGAACTGATTCTGATGATTCTAGATATAGACATCCCCGTCTTTTGGCGCCATATTTTGCAGAATTGGTGAAAGCGTGGCCATCCTGGGTAGGCAAGCTAGCCCCTTCCGACATTTATCAAAATTATTTTCGGGTCGCAGGACAAGACTTTGGTCAGAAATACTGGAATGCACTTGCCGAGTCAACACCTAAGCCAGTCATTTTCAAAGAAACTCGGACATCGGGCCGAATTGGGGCAATTAAATATTATTTTCCGGAAAGCTTTGGAGCATATCTGCTGCGAAATCCCTGGGACCAATGGTTTTCATATAAGTCGACGCCCTATTTTGACGCAACAGTACAAGCCATTATCAACTCTGAATCTAGGCCGGCTGCCTGTAGATATGTCGCAGGTCACTTGGGTCTCATAAAGCCCGACACCTCGAATATATTTGATGAGATTGGCTATTATCAATCCCATAGGCTAGCGCCAGCCGACTCTTATATAGCTTTCTTTATGATTTGGTGCCTTGCCCTGCTTGAGGCTAGCGAGCACTCTGATATTATCGTGAAGATGGATCGACTGAATCATGATTGCAAGTATCGATCAGTTATACAAGGTAAATTTGCCGATGCGGGGATAAACGTAGACCTCTCAGACTGCTGCTTGCCAAAGAATATTTATACAGCAAAGGATCGTGAATTCTTTGCCCCGCATGAAGAGCTAGTATTTCAGATTCTTTCCGATTCGGGCTGGACTGATGAACACGTCTCGCTAGTCAAGACCAAAAGGGATGCGTCAATCGAGATGGTCAATGACTCCGCTAACGTTGACCACAAAAGGCTGTGGCTTGTATCGCAATCTTCAGCTGCTCTGCGGTCACTTTATTTCGAGACAGCCTCTAGAGCTGCAGAGCTAGATCATTGGATGTTGTCACAGGCGAGTGAGCGTGACAAAGAGATCGCAAGGCTGCAAGAAACGGTCGCGGATCTAGAGAAGAAGCTTGCAATTGCGAAAGCCTTGCGAAGTGAAGAATGCCTAAAGCTGTCGGGCACACTAGAAAGGATAAAAAAGATTTCCGGCCAAGGCATTGCGAATGCTTTGCCATATCAGTGACCGCACGAACGCTCTGTTCAGTATTGAGGTTCATGATTCCGTAGGTCATGGTTTATTGATTACGAGGGTCTGGCTGATCCTGATCGACAGACACGGGCCTCCTGCATCCATCTCGCCAGGCTGCGGTCAGTAAGCCCAATCCGGTCAGCAGTTGCGTGTTGGGATAGCCCCTCGCTCAGGCAGAGCTAAACAACTTGCTTTTTCAGCTGCGCGGTGAAACACTGGCGGCTACGAACTGGGGGTCTCATCGGTGAACAGCCTGGTGCTCAGGTCGCGGGAGCTACCGATTTGTCCAAATTTTCGGGTGAGTTCCAGGTGCGTTCCTACACTATTTTGATGATAAATAAACTTTGGCGGTAGGATTGTCACTAGGGCCCTCTGTGTCGGTCTTGATGGCCTGCAGCAATCGCGAGCCGTTTCTGCAGGAAGCGGTGGAATCAGTGATGCAGCAGCCGCAGTGCTTGGAGTTGCTGGTTGCCGATTGCGGCTCCAGCGATGGAAGCCTGCAGCAGCTGAAAGAGCTGGCCACAACCAATCCAAGAGTGCGGCTGATGAGCTGCCCCGGCATCGGTCCTGCCGATGCGCTCAACAAGGCCTTCCGCGCGGCGCGCGGCACCATTATCGGCTTGCTTCGAGCTGATGAAACTTACTTCCCCAGCGCTATTGCCCGAGTAGTGGCTTCATTTTACGCCCATCCCGAATGGCTGATGGTGGTGGGCGAAGGCGAGGAGTTCGACGCCGCAAGCGGGCTGCGACAGCGCTACCCCATTCTGTCACCATCCATCGGGATCGATTGCTTTCGACACCACAGCAGCCTCTGTCAGCCTGCGGTGTTCTTCCGCCGCAGCATGGGTGTGCTGCTCGGGCCCTTTGATCCTCAGTGGCAGACGGCTTTTGCTGCCGATGCCTGGCTTCGAGCCTTCGCCGCTTTTCCTCATCGCGTTGGTTACATCCCGTATCTGCAAGGCCGCACGCGGCTTCATGAGGCTTCAACAACCAGCCGGCTGCGCAGCCGTATGGAGCTGGAAGCCACAGCTCTGATCGCCCGCCAATTCGGCGCTGCACCGGCCACGCGCCTGCACANCCTCGGCCTGGAGCTGCAGCTGGGGCTGGCGGAGCCGCCAGCAGGCCAAAGCAACGCCCAGCACCTGGCGGAGTTGGCGGATCAAGTGGCAGCGTGGCTTGAGCCGGAGGCGCTGGCAGCTTTCCTGCGTGATTGGTTGCTCGATCCCGTCACCGCTCCGGTGTTGCAGGCAGAAGAAGAGGCGGCGGCTGCTATGCAACTTACCGGCAATCTGCCGGTGCGGTTGCTTCAAGCCTTGCACCCTCAGTTTCTGCTGGACGCGCCAGGGCCGCCAGCGGGGCCTTATTCCCGGCTGCGGCAGGCCGTGCAGGAGCGCTGCCGAGAGTATCCGCTATTGCGTGGCGAAAGCGAAGAAGGCTGCCGCCCAGTCGCACAAGGCGCCCTGCAGGCTTTTGCTGATCGGCCCTTCGGCGTGAACCTAATTGGCCATGCCTTCGAGGTGTTCGGTATTGGCGAAGACATCCGCATGGCCGCCCGTGCTCTCGAGGCCGCCGGAGTGCCCTGCTGCGTGATCCACCATCCCGCCAGCAATGGCGCCGCTTGCAGTGATCGCAGCCTCGAGCCGCTGCTCTGCCACGACCCCGCTGGAGGCCCCTATGCCTTCAATTTGATTTGCATGGCCGCACCGATCCAGGCACGTTGGCTCTTGCAGGCCGGGCTCGATCCGCTACTGGAGCGCTACACCCTCACGTCCTGGCCCTGGGAAACGCAGCAGTGGCCCAAGGCCTGGTTGCCCCTGCTGGAGGTGGCCGATGAGCTCTGGCCTTCCAGTGCCTTCACAGCTGCTGCCCTTCAGGAGCCGGCCGCCGCAGCCGCCCTGCCTCTGCAGGTGATGCCGATGGCGGCTGAGATGCCAGATCCCGATCGCTTCTGCTGTCCTTCTGCTCGCCAGGCCGCCAGGGCTCGCCATGGCCTGCCTCAAGGTGTGGTGCTCTTCGGCTACGGCTTCGATCTCAACTCCACCGCCATCCGCAAAAACCCCATGGGTGCCTTAGAGGCCTTCCAGCTGGCCTTCCCGCTGCCGCACCTGCCCGCCACCTTTGGCCGCGAGATCAACCACCACCCCCTATCCAACCAGGTGGCCCTGATGATCAAAAGCTTCCCGCCCCAGGCTGAGAGCGCCGAATGGCGCTGGCTGCAGTTGCGCGCCGCAGAAGATCCGCGCATCCATCTCGTGGTAGCCAGCCTCGAGCGCGACGAGTTGCTCGCCCTCTACGGCTGCTGTGATGTGTTCCTCTCTCTTCACCGATCAGAAGGCTTCGGCCGGGGCATGGCGGAAGCGCTGCAGCTAGGGGTGGATGTGATCGCCACGGCCTACGGCGGCAACACCGATTTCTGCACCGGCCCCCTGGCCCACCCTGTGCGCTGCCAGGAAGTGCCGATTCCCCGTGGTGCCTATCCCTGCGCCGATGGCCACGTGTGGGGGGAGCCAGATCTAGACCATGCGGCTGAGTTGATGCAGCGGGTAGCAGCCCGACGGTTGGCTCTGGCCACCGATCACGAGGCAGCAGCGGCCGATCCCAGCAGGGATCCTTCGGTGTTGGCGGCCTATCGGCAGCGGTTTTCGTGGGCGGCCGCTGGGGCGTGCTATGAGGCGCGGCTGGAGGAGCTGTGGGGGCAGCGGCAGGAGCTGGCGGGGCGGTTGAAGTGGAGGGCGGACACGCCGGTTTGAGGGGTGGGGGTGCCCGCCGGGGGGTGGTTGGCGGCTGATGG
>B570J29579_100111_pt1 | contig 11933 bp, 5 predicted proteins | sample LakMenE27Jul10ns_FD_29579 | JGI IMG/M metagenome (IMG submission 29579) | reverse complement strand
GTGCCGTGAACAGGCGTGGTCACATCATCGACGGCAACTCCTGCATTGGAGAATTGATACCCTGTGAATGTTGAATACCGAGAAGCCCTGATTGATGCTATCATGGTACTGTTAGAAAAAGACGTTGCCTCCGATATACTTGCATTGTTTAGGCGCAAAAGCCCTGAATTAGTTACTCCGTTTGCGTTGCCTGATGTTGTAAGACCGTTTAATTCCATCCCGCCAGCATTGTTAACGCCATTCTGAAGGTTGTCGCGGCAAACAATATCCTGCGCAACGCAAAAACCAGTATTTACAATACCAACCGTAGCGTTGTTCGAAGATATTGCGTCATTTACAATACAATATCCAACGGTTGCTATTCCGTTATTCACATTGCTGTATGATACAGGGCTTTGCAATTTTGCCGTAGTTGCTGAAATGCCCACCGAGTTGGTACTTATTGCAGCGTGATTTTCTACATACGCATCGCCTGTGACTGTAAGTGCGGAGTTTGTTCCGTAATGACCGCAATTCAAAAATTTTAGGTATTGACCTGTCGCTGTAAATGGTACACCTCCCCACAGAACCGCAATTTTTTCAATTGTTAAGCGAGTATGAGCATTTGTGTGTATAGTCTGAGTTCCCATTATATTACGATCACTTGCTACAAACGTAGCGCCGTCTTGCGTACTCATGTTGGTTCTATCCCATCCGCCTGAATAAATGATATTGTTGCCAGTTGCTCCCGCTTCATTTATGGTTTGCTGTGCGGTAAGGCGGATAGTATCGCGGACGTATGCCGTTGTTGTGGTTGTGGTGTCATGCCATCCGCGAGAGGTGTTTGTGCCCTGCGCATTATTCTGCTCTTGCTCAATAATAACTGTTGTTCCATTGACAGAACGAATCGGATACCATATCATGTTCGTTGCCGATGACGAAGTCCCAATCAGCGAGTTCAGGTGCAAATCGTTGCAAGCAAAGATATTGTCAATGAGAACGTTGCTTGTTCCCGGATCGAGCAACGCGGTTATTGCTACAGACTGAATGGACGATGATAGAGGTGCGCCATTCTTGAAAGTAATTGGCTTGTAAATATTGGCGGCAAATGCAGTATCAATTACGAATGAATTAACAGGAACAGTCCCGGCAGTATCACTGCATAGATCGATTCGAAAAGTATTGGCTACAGTAGCAATTGACGTACGCATCCAAAAGGATATATTGGAAAACGCAGACAAATTGAGCGTACCAGTTGCACGATAAGCTACAAGACCTGTAGTAAACCCTGCCGCAATAGCAAACTGTACAGCATTTGATCCTTCTTTTCTTGTGGTATTAAGAGCAGGCGTAACGTTAGCCGTTGCCGTCCACAATGTTTCGCAAGTGTCTATGTTTACTGTTGCAGCTGTAGCAAGAGTGACCGTTGGGCTTTGTTTGGTAAACGTTGCATTCACACCCAGACTTACAGGGTCGGGGCTTTTCATTATTCGGATAACATCCCCCGGCGCTGTACGCGCAGCGGTCGCTCCACTAGTTATAGTTTTCCAACGGTTAGCAAAGGTAGTTCCGTCGTTGGAATCGTTACCGCCTTCAAAATCAAGATAGAACGTTGCCATGTATAAACTCTCTCATATTGTTTTCAATTTTATATTTAACATCTAATAGATCCTGATAATACTCGTAGTGTGGAGTTGAAATAGACAAAGATGTATTTTCCGGAAAAATATACAGAACCATACCACCATACCCCACCCAACCATCAGACGTTCCGTTTACGATAATAATGTTTAAAAATTCATCACTTGAAGTAAAATCTTCAAACGGAGTTACACTAAATGATTTAAGTGTAAAAATCACTTGGTCTTCTATTATTTCAACCATGTAATCTATCATATTAAATTTCCAAAAATAAAAGTGTATTTTTGCAAATAATTTCTCCTATTAAGCGACTTCTACTATCACGAGTTGAGGATTAAAATAAATTACGGTTGCAGAAAAAGCAACACCAAGTATAACAACCGCGTTATTTGTAGATGACGGCGCAGTTTGTGTTATTGCCCCGGCAGTTGCAGCAGAAAGATACACGAATCCACCTGGAGTCCATGTCCAGGAATTATTCTGTATAAACGAATTTCCAAGAACAAATGTCCCCGTTGTAGATACGGTTATAGCGGCAGAGGCAATTCCAATGGCATCCGCAGTTCCGATAACGTCGGCTCTTGCCTTTGCCATTTGTGAAGAGCCATTTATGTACACAACATCCCATTGACTTAAATTTTCAGCGGCAGTTAAAACTACATTCGGACCCGAATACGAATTGTTACCCGGAGAGGCACTTAATGTATTTGAACCAGATACGCCGGATGTTCCCGATGAACCTGTGTTTCCTGATGTTCCTGAACTACCGGAGTCTCCGGATGTTCCCGATGAACCTGTGTTTCCTGATGTTCCCGATGAACCTGTGTTTCCTGATGTTCCTGAACTACCGGAGTCTCCGGATGTTCCTGATGAACCTGTGTTTCCTGATGTTCCTGAAGAACCATTCTGACCCGATGTTCCCGATGACCCCGATGACCCACTTGCACCAGATGTTCCCGATGTAAAGGTTGAACCATTTATAGTAAGTGAACCAGAAATATCTAGAGAACCGGTTAACCCGTAAGAGCCGGTTAATTGTTTAGTGTTTATCCACAAAGACCCACTTTTAACTAAAAGATCACCACTGGTCGAACTGTTTATAAGAACATCATGTAATTCGTCAATTTCATAACCATTATCCACTTTCACATAAATAATACCTTGATTGGAATGTACCCTTTGAACATACCCCAATCGAACCGCGTTTTCCGGTGGGACTGGCTTAGTTTGTGTGTATTGACCTGCACTCGAACTTACGTATAAAAGAGAACCGGCGGTAAGTCCGGTTGTGTCCATCTTACGTAAAGCGCCTTCAGTTATAACATATCCCTGACCACCACTTGTTATTGCCTCAGAAACTATCCCTAACGTGTTTGCAGAACCTTCTTCGGCAGTTGATGATGCACGTTTCACTGCTAATGTGTTTCCTTGTGACCCACTAACATACACGACTTCACCACGTGCCAATGTGGTTGCCTCTGCATTATAAACGTAGGTATAAAGTGCCTCACCTAATAATAAATTAACATTACCACCAACAAGACCTAAGTTAAGAGTACCGGCGCCGGAATCCCATGCTAGTGTTCCGACTTGAGTTGCAGAACTTCCGGTGGTATCAAATGCAATATAATCAACTCTTGTTATAGAACCAGAGTATGATGTTGATCCGGATATAGTTTGATTACCGATGAACCTATTAGAGCCACTAGTATAAATTGAACCGGTTAGTATAAGCGTATCAATACCGGTAACATCAAGCGATCCGGTAATTATTACCCCGTCGGAGGCAGTCACGGATGATAAATGTGCTGCACTTCCACTAACTATTATTTTTTTCCAAGTAGCCAATTATTGCTCCAGTTTTACTTTGTTCAATACTTATAAATATATGAGGAGTTGATTTATAGACCAAATCTCACTCGATAAAAGTCATAGTTTTGTTGAACTTCGTTGGACGTTAAAGTGCGGTTGTATATCTGTACCACCGCAATGTTCCCCATAAGAAACTCTCCAGTTGCCGAAGTTGCCCCTACTATGAGTGGGGTGCTATTTGTTATTAAATTACCAGACTGTGTTGATGATGCAATAGAAACGGCGTTCTTATAAAATATCATGTCTGTATTTGTTCCATTTTGTGCAAAAGTTCCACAAATATTGTACCACACATCTGTTTCATAATTTCCGGCGTAATTTTCACCCAGAACTTTGAATCCAGAGTTATTATAGTACATCTGCACAGACCCAAGTGTATTAAAGTTTATACCATAATTTGTTGCATCAGTTGCCTGTACACGTTTTGCAACCAACCCACGCCACCCGGCGGACGTACTAGTATTTTTAAACCAAACACTTATGGTAGCATTTGGAGTTATTGACAACGAAGGGGGATCATAAAATGTTGTGTAATTATTACTATAAACAATACTACCACCATTCGATGAATCAAACGTTGGTCCACTAACATGGGTTCCGTCATTGCCGTTGCCACTCAAATCATACCATGTTGTGCCTGTTTGTGGGTATGATGACATATTTCCAGCGTCAACATATAAAACAAGTCCGTCAGTTACCGGACTTGAAGATTTTCCTAGCGTTAGTTTACCGCCCAAATTATTTATGTTTAATAATTTAAGAGATTTATTTGTGCCATTATTTATGAGTTTCAGAGACATAGTGTTCCATAATTATGCTATAAGAATAAATATCTAAAAACAAAGTTTTAGTCTATGTTATAGTATCTTATCCAAAATAGGTCTTATAGAATCAAATGTAATGGATTTGGTACACTCAAACTGCCTCTCGGTTTCTTTATGTTCAGGACACCAGTTCCAATCACCCTTATCGAATAAATACTTTGCAAAACACCCATGACAGACCTCGGTATTTATAACTCTATAAATAGATTGCATTTCCTGATACGGTTCTGAAAATCCACTAATAAGTATCGTTGGTACTCCTAGTGACCAAGCATACCAACTTAGACCGCTACCAAGACCTACAAATCCATTACTACCTAATAGTATTGAACCAATTTCAGATATATTTTTATTTTCCACGGTTATTACACCGGTTGGATTTTTATTACCCATATAACCATCGGATTCATTTGATAGGAGATATACATCATATCCAAATGATTTAATATAATCTACCGTTTCTTGCCATCCGGTCTGGTTATTCCAATACTTGGCTTGACTCGTTGAATGAGTTGCTATACAGATGTATGGTCGATTGGATTTAAATGAATCTAATGGTTTAATACGAGGTTTAAGTTCTGTGTATTCTATACCGAGAATATCAGTTATAGTTTGTTGTAGTGGCATTTTTCTAAAATCATTACGGTGTTTAGAAAAATCAATTCCATTATTATCGTAAAACCAACCAATTCGGTAAAGTGCATATAAATTATCAGCAACTTCACCCGGTTCTATAAATTTTAAATTCTGGTATTGTGTTGCAAACATCTCATTCATAAATGTAGAAACAATTACTTCACAATTATGTATTCTTCTAAATTCCTCCACATAAGGAATCCACGCGAGTGTATCTCCCAAAGAAGATGATTCAAATGTAATTAAAACACGTTTTTTATTTAAGTCACATCTATACTCCTTAATATCACCACCGGAAGATGTTATTACTATTTTCCAGTTAACCATGTATTTTAAATTACATCTGGCCCAACTATTATTGTTTATGTTTGTCTCATATACAATGTCTCCGGTTGAATCATTTATAAACTTTACATTATATGTATCGGCGTGTTGTCCCTTTATTTCAACAAATGGACCATCAACAAAATGAATAAATATGTGATTTTCAATACTAGATTTTTTAATAGTTTTATAGACAAATAAGGCAGAATCTTTCATATTTTTTGGAGTTAAACTTTTTTCATAAAATTGTACGAGGTCATCAACAACGTTAGGCCAATAAAAATGTTTAACACTATTGATAGTTTTCGCCCTATTAAGTGAATATAATCTCATAACGGATTGTATGGATGCAACTACATTATCGGTGTTACGTTCAGTCACGGTGGTGTATAATTCACCGGCACATTCGGTTGATATAATAGGAAGACCACTTGCCGCTGCCTCTAATAAAGTAAGTGGTGGATGTCCTGCTTCAACAGAACTTGCATGAATCAATAATGTATGGGTTCGATATACTTCCTGTAACTCACTATCATTTAAGTCATATTTAATAGTTACATTTGGTTTTAATAAATCAATGTGGTGATTAAAAAACTCTTTATTAGAATTTGTAGGACCAACGACGGTTATCGGTAGATTTAATTTTTCCGCCGCTTCTATTGCATACCGAAATCCCTTTCTGTCAAATGTTGTATCTCCTATTACACCGTTATTCCCAACAATTAAAAGTTTAGAATACTCTTGGGGTTGACCTGGATAATACTCATCTGAATTTATTCCATGACGTAAATACACAGGAATACCATCGAAATAATCGATTAAATATTTTGCAGGAACAATGGCAATTTCTGCATTTTCCATAGCAATTAAATTTGTTGTGTACACCCATGATGATTTACCATGAATATACGCATGATGATCATGACAGGTAAAAATATAAGGAATACCTCTTTCATGTAGTTCTATAGCATGGTTCGCCATGTGTACATGAACTATATCATAATCACCTTTTTGTATTTCATTTATGTATCGTATATCAACTTGATGACCTTTATTTTCCAATTCAAGTTTGTAATACCATATAATCTTTTCGACCGCGCCCCAAGAATTTGGTGGTATCGGAATTAGTCCTGGATTTATTTGTACAATTTTCATAATACTATTAAAGTTTGTTTATTAAACTATCTTTTCCAAAGTGTCTAAAAATACATTCGTTTGAAAATACTTGATTACCATGTAATTCATTGGCAAAATTTTGTTCAAATCCCGGACCAACTTTAAATTGTGCTTTAAAGAATACCTCACCTTTAATTAGTGACGGATTATTTGTCCAATTATTTATGTAACATTTATTCCAAAAACAAACATCAGAATCCCATTCGTGTGGATGTTTAAATAAATGTGGATATGGATTTTGCCAATAATCAAAATCAATCATATATTTTTTTATAACATCTGAATCTTGAATATAAAGAGGGTCTGCAAAAGCAATTTGTGTCCAATCAGATTGTAAAAGTCTGTTTACATGATAGTCTATTCTTAAATTATCATGACATTCCCAATCATCTTCGAGAAGAAAAACAACATCATCTTTTGTTATTAGATTCCGTATCATTTTAAATTTCTCAATAAAATCAAATTTAGCATTACTATTAAAATGAATCGAATTATATTTGTCACCGAAATGTGTTGACATCAGTTTATCCATTTCCAATCTATCTTCCGGCGAAGACCTATCATCTAATAACCAAATCTTTTCCAACTTTAAATGTAAATCCGGATTCTTATTTAAAAGATTCTCCATTGTTCTCTTAAAATAAGATAAACGTCTTCCGGTGGATATAATCATAACCGGTTTTTTAGTAGGAATATATGCATCATCGATGAAAGACATCGTTATATCAACAGTAGTTCTCTGTGTTAAGTGATAACCTGCATTTTGTAACTTACTAATAATATCCTGTATTTCCTCTTCCGAATATAACGAGTTCGCCTCAAAATGTATTTTTTTAGGACGTATATTAGTTTCCAACATATTTTTAAGTATAATGAAATCGTGTCCTTCCGTATCTATCTTTAAAAAGTTAATAGATTTAATCTTAAATTGTTCGATAAAAGATCCGAAGGAAATCATTTCTATTTTTCGTGTGGATATTAAATTACTATCTACTAAAGTTAAAATACTTGGATGTGGTTTATTTATAGAGTTGCACCCCTTAATCCAACTTGGTAATTTATATTCCCGAATGGTTTTTTCATCAACGTAGTAAACGGTTGCCTCACCATTTTTATCTGAAATTACCTTGTTTACTTTTATATTACCAGAGGCAGTTGGGAGTTTTTCCAAATACTCTATAATCGGCTCTATTGATATTCCTTTGTAAGAGTCTGGCATAATTTCAACTAATGTTTCAAAATCAGAAGTTCCTATCTCTACATAATCATAATGAGTTGTATTCTCGTGTTCATTCCATTTAACTACGTTATCTATCAAAGATGGTCCACTTATTTGACTTGAATAACATTTTGTTGTGGCGTAACGTTTTTTATCATACCGAAGAAATACTTCATTTAACCAAATATCTGATACATCCCATTGAACATCAGATACTCTATCCATATACCAATTCTTATATCTATTCGGTATTAAATACGCATGGGCAAGATTTTGTGTAACCGATTGATTAAACATAGAGTTTATGGGTATAGGATTTGGACAAAAGTTATTTGCCAACCCAAAGAAATAAACATCATCCGTCAAACTCTGTTCACAGCATTTATACACCATATCTAAAAACTCTTCGTATGACGTATCAATATTTGCATCCGCCTCAAATATAATCGTATAATCATATTGTTCATCTATATTCATAATGGCATTAGTATGGGCAAGATAACATCCGTAATGTCTTCCTGTTAATGTACCATACCCATTTCCCAATGATTCATTTTTTTCAGAGATATGTTCAGGTCTATTACAGAATCTATATGGTGGCAACTCATCATATATTTTATTTATCTGTTGTTTGTAATCAACACCATATTTTTGTAATCCTGAAATAGATGCAATACTTTGTCTTTCTCTATCGGCGGTTGTATTTGTAAGAAGATGTATTGCCTGAATTTTAGGATTTTTGTTTAATTCATTGTAAATTTTCTTTGCAAAAATAAACATAGAATCATTCGATTGAAAAACTTTATATCCGTTTTCCCTCAATTTATCAACCAACTCCTGTTTTGTTCCACCGTTCCATTCGTGATACTCAATCAAAAATGAATCAATCTTATCAAAATGATGTTTATCAAGTGATCGAATAATTTCAAATTCGGCACCTTCAATATCTAGTTTGAATAAATCAACCTTATCAACCGAAATTTGTTGGAATAGGTTATCGATAGTTATACAATCAACTTCATCAACAATGCCTGAATCATTTGGATAGATAGAACTGATAAGACTATTTTCATCTTCATAAAATTTTATCTGTCCATTTTTAGTTCCTATTGCAGTTGGTATAATAGTAACATTCTCGTGACCTTTCATATTTTTTTTAAGTTCAGATAAAGCACGTTTATTTGGCTCAAGACAGTAAACTTTATTGGCACCCCGTGTAAGTATAAACTTTGTCCAAAGACCTATATTTGCACCAGCATCAATAACAACGTTACAGTCGTTAATATCAATTTTATCATATATTTTATTAACAAAAAATTCTACGTAATTGTTAAAAATGGGTTCGGTCTTTGATAATTCCATAATTGGTTTATCTATCGAAATATCTTTTATCCGTATTTTTTCTGTTTGATATGGAATATCATTTTCACCTGAATAAAATTCTATCAAAAACCCACCGAACGTAATATCGTCTTTAAAAGAAATTACGTGTTTAGGTAAAGGCATCGCCCAATAGAGATTGCCTTTATTTACGGGGGGTATTTTAAGACTGTAAATACAAACTTTAGAATCTATATCCTTTATAGAAATTAATGAGGTGAATGATAAATCATAGTTTGGAGTAAAAAATAATTTATTGGTCTCATCTTCAAATCGAACACTATATGGGTGTCTATTAAAAGATTCTTCCAAATTCATTTGACTATCATAATTTATATTGAGTTTATTTAAAATCAATTCACAATTAAATGTGTTATCATCCGTGAGATAACTTATTGTCTTGTATTTATCGTACATTCCGAGATATACCGGCAAATTATAAATTAAGGTAGGTAAGTTATATCCGATTGACTCTCGTATTACAAGAGGACTTGTTTCTTTATCACTACCAGTTCCCCTCGATGTAAATAACATTAAATCCATACAAGAATAAAAGTCATCTATGTCAGATCTTTCTCCCCATATTTTAACATTAGACGGTAAATTTTCTAATAAAGGTTTCCAATAATCTGAGAAGTTATCTGCCTGATTTCCAACAAAGTGAAATTGAATCGGGTAATTCTCCAGAGACCTTGCATAATCTATCGCCTCTGCTTGATTTTTTCTTGGAGTAAATAGACCAACATTTAAGACGTGCTTTAAATTAGGATCTAAACCTAATCTCAAAAGACCTTCCNTTCTATCTTGACGTTCTTTNTATTCTATATCGGATTCTACCAAATTAATAGGGATTCCCAACTTAGAAAATTCTTTTATTTGATATTCAGAAATTAATGCAAAATGATCGGGGTAGTATTTTTTCGATGTGTGATTAAACGACGAATCGTGTGAGGTTTCTACTATTAGATATTTTCTATTATTAGAATATAATTTATCTGAAATTTCACTTGGTAAGAAGTATTCAGGCATTTCTTGTAAATGNATTATATCAGGATTTATCTGTGATATTAACTCAAATAATTCATTTTTGTTTTCTCCCAAACAAAAAAACCTATCCTGTAATAAATTTATAATTCTATTTCTTTGAACTACAAATTCCCACGAAATCATACTATACTCTATACAATACACTTCAACGTCATTTTTAATTTTACGCATCAGGTCGTATGTATATTGAGGCATACCACCAGTTGACAGGTGTGGTACTAAAAACAAAACTTTTTTCATAAACTATTTTTTATTGATTAACGAAACAAATATACGAAACTTTAAGAATATATCCAAATTTCTCCAGTAGATGAATTAATATACATTTCCCCATTTCCATATTCCGGAGTGGTTGGTGTACCAGTTGAAATTTTTACAGTTGTCACGTATTCGAGTGGAGTCGCCGACGCGGCATCGGATGATACTCCTTTTGAAACCGACCATCTTTGGTCAGTTATATCGTGATATAACGCCGAGCCAGATGTGAACGATCCAGACGCAACAATTATGCCACCATCCGACGATGTTGATCCTGAAGAAATTAGTATAAAATTGTCCTGTATATTTAAACTACTGACTCTAATATCTGATATTGATCCAGATATTAGAAGATTACCCGATACAATTAATGTTTGGTTATTAAAGGTTATACCTGACGATGCGGTTGCTGCATTCAATGTACCATCACTTATAAGTATTCTACCGGCACCGGCATTGTTTATGGTATTAAATCCAATACCAGAAGTTCCAGATGACCCCGATGTTCCTGAAGATCCAGAAGCCCCCGATGAACCGGTTTGACCCGATGTTCCCGAAGAACCGGTTTGTCCTGATGTTCCCGATGAACCCGATGTACCCGAAGAACCAGTTTGTCCTGATGTTCCGGATGTTCCCGATGAACCCGATGTTCCTGACGTACCGGATGGTCCGGGTGTTCCAGATAAAGAGACGCTCCAACTTGAATATGTTCCGGATCCAGTAATTGTTGTAACATTAACAATTAATTGACCTGTAATGGAATTATACGACGTTATATTGCCTTCCATTTTATTATTATCATCAAATGCAATAATAACGGATTGACCTATACTAAGTTGTAATCCAGTGCCCACGGTTAATGTTTTTGACCCAGTACCTATTGTTAACGAGGTTGTGGACGTAGTTGCATACCTATCACCGGAATTTCCAGACGTTCCCGAAGAACCTGATGTTCCAGATGAACCAGTTTGTCCTGATGTTCCCGAAGAACCAGTTTGTCCTGATGTTCCCGATGAACCTGATGTACCCGAAGACCCAGTTTGTCCTGATGTTCCAGATGATCCAGTTTGTCCTGATGTTCCCGAAGAACCTGATGTCCCCGAAGAACCGGTTTGACCTGATGTCCCTGAAGAACCAGTTTGTCCTGATGTTCCCGATGACCCGGATGTTCCCGATGACCCAGTTTGTCCTGATGTTCCCGATGACCCAGTTTGTCCTGATGTTCCAGATGAACCCGATGTTCCCGAAGAACCGGATGTTCCAGATGAACCGTTTTGTCCTGATGTTCCCGATGAACCATTTTGTCCTGATGTTCCCGATGAACCATTTTGTCCTGATGTTCCAGATGAACCAGTTTGTCCTGATGTTCCCGAAGAACCAGTTTGTCCTGATGTTCCCGATGTTCCCGATGAACCCGATGACCCCGATGTTCCAGATGAACCGTTTTGTCCTGATGTTCCCGAAGAACCAGTTTGTCCTGATGTTCCCGATGAACCAGTTTGTCCTGATGTTCCTGAAGAACCAGTTTGTCCTGATGTTCCAGATGAACCCGATGATCCTGAAGTTCCCGATGAACC
>B570J29579_100084_pt1 | contig 15647 bp, 18 predicted proteins | sample LakMenE27Jul10ns_FD_29579 | JGI IMG/M metagenome (IMG submission 29579) | reverse complement strand
CCCCGCCGCTCCCGAGGGCTGAGCGGCTGTGTGCCCTGGTTGATGGCGGGTCTGGCCGTGCTGGGGGGTGGCTTCTATGGGCTGGCAGACCAGCGCCGATGGGGTGCTCACCCGCTGGTGCACCGACGACTGCAATCCCCCCAAGCTGTTCGGCGGCCGCATGGCCCGCATCTTCGAGGTGTATTGCAAGGACCGCCCCTGCGGCAACATCCGCGCCACCTTCCGGGTGCTCGATCGCGACTGCAGGGAGAGCGGCTGCGGCTGGTGGTGGTGAGTCCGGAGGCTCAGGCCGAGCGCTTTGAAATCAAGGAGTTCACCGCCCAGGCGATGGTTTATTGAGCCTGCCGCTGTTCACGACCGCGTTCGCGCTGGCGGAGCAGCTCCAGTGCCGAGCTTTCGCCAGGGCATCGGCCTGCGAACGCGCACCGAAGCGCTACGCCATCTGCTCAAGCAGGTCGTGTACGGCGAACAGCCGCCCGAGAAGGTTCTGCAGGGCATCGAGGCCGGCACGAGGTGGACGGCAGCCAGCGGGCTTGTCGGGCTCAGCCTTGGTCTTTGGTGCCCGCCCCAGTGAGAGCCGCCGCGAAGGCCGCGGCGCTGAAGGCTTCATCGTTCCGCAGGCTGCGGGCCATGGGGGTGAGCTGGAAGGTGGTGGATTCCTCCTGGCAAGTCAGCAGACCGCGCCGCAACAGGTCGAAAAACAGAGCTTTTGACTCTTCCAGGTCCATGCCGAGGGAGTCCGCCACCTCGCGGGGCGTGGCGCCGCCGTTTTCCACCAGCACGAGCACCTCGAGGTCGTCAAAACTCAGGGTGTGGGCAAAGGGTTGGTCCATGGGTGGTGGGTGCCCTTAGCGGCGGTGAATGATGGGTGCTCTCAGCATGGCGCCGCGGTCGCGGCTGGGAATGCTGAGGGGAAAGATCCAGATGGATGACTATGGCCACACCTGAACCCCCACCAGGCCCTCCACCGGTTGGCGCCCGTCCGCCAGGCCTGGTCAAGCGGTATCGAGAGGAACTGCAGGCCCGCCACTACGCCCGTCGCACAGTTAAAACCTATGAGCAATGGCTGCGGCGGTTTCTGCGGTTTCACCAGCTGCGCCATCCGCGGGAGATGGGCAGCGCGGAGGTGAATGCCTTTCTCACGCACCTGGCGGTGGAGCTCCAGGTCAGCGCCTCCACTCAGAACCAGGCGCTGGCGGCGCTGCTGTTTCTCTACCGGGAACTGCTGGAGCGGGATCTGGATCTGGAGGGGGTGGTGCGGGCACGGACACGACGGCGGTTGCCGGTTGTGTTAAGCGAGGCGGAGGTGAGAGCTGTAAGGGGGCGGTTGGAGGGCGACCCTGCCTTGGTGGTGGGGTTGCTCTATGGAGGTGGGCTTCGCTTGATGGAGGCTTTGCGCTTGAGAGTGCAGGATCTTGATTTCGAACGCAGAGAACTGACGGTAAGGAATGGTAAAGGCGGCAAGGATCGTCGTACCCTGCTACCTGGAAGCCAGTGCAAAGCGCTACAACGACATCTCTTGAATGTTCGCCGTCTCCATCAGAATGATCTCGCGGAAGGTTGGGGAGCAGTAGTGCTGCCATACGCCTTGGCGAGAAAGTACCGCCATGCTGATCAGCAATGGTGTTGGCAATGGGTATTTCCGCAGCGGAACCGCTGGAAAGATGAGGCCACTGGCAAGGAAGGTCGCCACCACCTAGATCCAAGTGTGATCCAAAAGGCCGTAAAAAAAGCCGTTGCCCATGCTGGCCTTACCAAACCTGTCGGATGCCACACGTTTCGGCATTCGTTTGCGACTCATCTACTGGAGCGAGGGCAAGATATACGAACCATTCAGGAATTAATGGGCCACTCCGATCTGAACACCACAATGATCTATACGCACGTTCTCAAACGCGGCCCGATGGGCGTCATCAGCCCTGCCGATCAACTGTAGCTGTGGCTACAAGTGGTTATCGGGTCCGATAACCACTGTTCACCACGAACAGAATTGCCCGAGAAGGCTTGCGGTTGCCGCATTTCGCTGAAGATCACAGAGGGGGTTCACGGAAGTGGTCGCGGAAGATACAGTGGTTCACGGAAACCATCCAATAAGCGTTAGGTGGTGCCGGCCTGAGGCCAAAGCGACTGCATTCTCGGATAGGATTCTCCTCTTTCTCTATAGAGAAGAATATGACTTGGAAGAAGAGTCAGCTGCCATTCATTAGGTGCAGGTAACGCCTGAACTGCCAAAAGAAGAAGGCTCCGCACACTCATGCCATCACTTGGAACAATTATCACCCTGGATGCCGAGAAGTCAGTGTGAGCTTGTTCGTACAAGCGCCTCTCTTCGTCAGTATCACCATTTCTATTGCCTTGGAATCTGATCCAGAATGGGGCGTGCCTGCAAATCAGCCTAAGCAACTCTAGTAAGTCGTAAGTTCCCGAGGGGATTTCTGGACATCGATAATCAGGGTCAATAGGATAGAGGACATGCCAGTGGTTATTTGCAAGTTGAGTCTTGTCCCGCCTTCTGCCTGGATCGTTAGGGCCAAAACCGCGTGAATTCCAACTTGGCGAATAGCGAGTTATCATATATGACTCGGGCTTAAATGCATCCCATGTGTGCGCAAAATGAAGACAACGAAAACTGACCTCGCCTGGGTTGATCCCAAGTCTTCCTTGTAGCTGACGCCGATGCTTCTGCAACCTCGTCTTAGCACTCTCATCGGCTTTGCCAATATAAACCAATGAGCCGTTATGGTGCAGGCCATAGATTCCCGGCCTTTCTTCTACTGTAATCAGGTTCGAGTCCAGTAGTGGCAGAGGTGCAAGGAGATCAAAGTCGGAAGACAACTGCTCAAAGAGAGGAGTCGCGATATCAAACTCGAAAAAGCCGCATCCATCAGAGAATCTATTAACAAGTGTCACGATGAAGGCTCTGAGTAAGAATTCTTAGAATTACCAGTTACTCTTATCTTATCGAGTATACTATAGATGGACTCCGCCACTTCATTAGGATTGCTAAGTATTGCTGAAGCCCATAGTCTAATTACGATCCACCCTTCATGCGAAAGCCTTTGGCTTACCTGTCTATCCCGCTCGATATTAGCCTGGATCTTTTTACACCAGAAATCTGAGTTGGTTGGAAACAGATCTTCGAGCCTGGATAATCCTCGGATATTATGCTCGTTCCCATGCCAGAAGTCACCATCCACAAACACTGCAAGCTTGTACTTCACAATCGATATATCTGGCCTGCCGAAGATCTTTGTTGAGTCGACTCGATACCGTATACCCATGCCGTACAATGCTCTTCGCAAGATCAGCTCTGGCGCTGTATCCCTTCTCTTAATCTTCCCCATAATCTGGGATGTGATGGCAGCATCTCTTGCCATGGGAGGCTACATTCCAGAATGGAATCTCATATGGAGCCCAATTTCTTTAGCAAGCTTTACAGGAACAGCATTTCCAATATGCCTCATTGCATGAGAGCGTGCTCCAAGAAACTCGTAGTCATCTGGAAATGTCTGAATGCGTGCACTTTCACGTACAGTCATGTAGCGTAGTTTTCCATCATGAAAACGAATCATGGCTTCACCACCACATACGCCATGGACGCCAGCCTTAATTGTCTTACTTGGCAAATCGATATCCGATCCTGTGTGTCCTGGGTAAGAGCGAGCACCTGGTATTCCAATATGGTTTAAATGGTCATGACTTTGGATTCCGTCAATAGGTTCTGGCAAACCCGCGATTGCATCCCTAACTGTCTGCCAAGGCTTGAGCTTGGATGAGAGGAGATCATCTTGCTTGGGTGAACTCTTTGCCTTGGTTATGTTTGGGCTTGGCGGAGCTAGAATGTTGTGTCTATCCCAGTAATCTCCGGTAACAAACTGAGAATAATAAAGCGCTGCCTCAGAGTGAGTGGGCGTAATCGGCGGAAGGGGCCGGTCGGAGATGTCAGTCCGGACAGCCATTAAAACTACACGTTTGCGAATTTGAGGGACTCCAAAGTCAGCCGCATTCAAAAGTTGCCTGGTAACGTAATAACCCGGCTTACAGTCACGTGAAAAGCGGTCACTGAGTCGTTGCGCATGCTCAGCCCAAGTTTCATCAGCCCTTGGGATGCAAGCTGGATCTCGAAGCTGCATCTCTACATAATCAAAATAAGGAGAAAACGACTTTCTCAGTAGACCCGCTACATTTTCAAACAATACCAATTTAGGCTTGCATCGTCTAACCAAGTCAAGAGCAGCAGGAAACATATTCCTGGTATCATTCATTCCTGCATGAACGCCTCCAAGTGAAAATGGCTGACATGGCGGCCCTCCAGCAAGTAGATCCAATGAATCACGGCTTTCAATAGCATCAAGCTCAATATGACGAACATCCTGGAGCATGACAGCATTGGCTACCCATGCTTGGTTGTCTATTCTGCGTGTCTCCCAACAGCGAGAATTATGTCTTAGGGTGTCGCACGCTTTAGAGTCAATCTCAATCAAAGCAGAATGCTGAAACCCAGCAGCATGAAGCCCCAATGCCATCCCACCGCCACCGGCAAACAGCTCAAGCGAGCGGAGCCTTGACTTGGAGCTAGGTTGCCCAACAGAGGCCGTGGGGGATGCTTGGGGAGCCATGCGGCAATGATAAGGCCTCCAACAAGCCCCCAGGCAGTCCGTCGGCATGTTCTCTATTGAACTTGCGGGCTTGCGGGTTAAGCTGGAGAGACTATAGAAGCCCACCTAACATCAAGATACAGCGGACGGGACGAAAGGCGCATTGCAAATGCATGGTGATTCTTCCCGCCGCTGATCTTGAGCGTTGGACTCAGCCGCTGCGCGGCAGATTGAAGAAGTACGCTTAGTCTATCAACTTCGTTTTAGCGTTAGTAGTTTATAAGCAGCCGATACCTCTGCCTCGCAACGCCCAAGAGTTCATCCTGATCAGAACAGCGGGCTGAGCCAGCAGGACACTCGGAGAAGCTCCTTCTGCCAGGGGCTAATTCATTTGTTCTTCCTCCTGGGAAGCTGCTGCCATGAATTCATCCGAGTTGGAACGCTTTCAATCTCGTTATGAGGAGATGATTCAAGCCATGAAGCTTCATGGCCTCCGCACGAGAACCATTGAGAGCTACTGTTCTTCAATGCGACGTGTTGGCCACTTCTTTGATCGTTCTCCAGATGACTTAACCCCTACTGAGCTGAAAGATTTTTTTTCGGCCATGCTTGAGCGCTATTCCTGGAGCACGATTAAAGTCACCCTTTCTGCTCTGCAATTCTTTCACCGCTACGTGCTAGATCGGGAGATGGAATGGATCAAGATTGTTCGCCCTCCCCGCGTCTATCGCATTCCCGACATCCCAACCCGCGAGGAAGTGCATTTAGCCATCAATACTGTTCGCAAATTACGCTACCGCGTCTTCCTATTGTTTGTCTATAGCCTTGGCCTAAGAATCACTGAGGGTTTGGCTGTAGAGGTCAACGATATTCATTATAAGCAGCAGCGTGTGCTGATCCGCGATGGCAAAGGTGGTGTAGATCGCTATGTTCCTCTGCCTGAGATGACCTATCGCGTCTTACGCAGGTTCTGGCCGACACACCGTCATCCGCGCCTGCTTTTTCCCAGTCCGCAAGGGAGCAGATTTCAGTCTCCGATTCCAGCAAGTAAACACATGGATGCGAGTGGCGTCCAAGCTGCGTTTAAAGCGGCTCGTTTGGAGTGTGGCATTGATAAACACATTACCGTCCATTCCCTGCGTCACGCCTACACAACCCATCTCATGGAGCTGGGCATGGAAATGCGACTGGTGCAAGGTTCGTTGGGCCACAAGAGCATCAGCACCACTGCCCGCTATGCTCATATCACAAAAGTGCTGAGGGAGCAAAATACTGATCGAACCGAAAGCTTGCTGGCTGGATTTGAGCTGCGCTGGGAGGATGAGCCATGACAGTTCTTTCTCTTGTGATTGAAAACCACCTGGATGAGTTGGAACTCCTGCATGGCCCAGAACTGCTGCCCAGCCATCGCCAGGCCTTGCGGGCCATGGTTCGCTGCCGGCGGCAGGGTAGTGATCTGATGGTGTTGGAATGCCCGGATTGCAAGACAAACCTCAGAATTCCCCACTCCTGCGGCCATCGCAGCTGCCCCCACTGCCAACACCATGAAAGCCAACAATGGCTTGAGAAGCAACAGGGCAAGTTATTGCCTGTGACCTATTTCATGGTCACCTTCACGGTGCCAGCTGAACTGAGACCCTTGTTCTGGGCTAAGCAGAGAATCTGTTATGACCTGTTGTTGAAAACAGCTTGGGAAACGATTGATAGCTTTGCCCGTCGGGATCCACAACTCAAGGGCCAAACAGGTGCTCATGCCGTTCTTCATACCCACAATCGCATGCTTGGTTATCACCCGCATGTCCACTTGATTGTTCCCGCTGGAGCGGTCAATAAAAAAGATATGGAATGGCGCAGCAAGGGAGATCAGTTTCTCTTCCCAGAAAGGAATCTTGCCAAGGTATTTCGTGCCAAATGGTTTGATGGCATGCGTCGGCTCGGCCTGCAGGTGAACACCACCCTGCCCAATGAGTGGGTGGCGGATTGCAAGGCGGTTGGTCAAGGGAAAGAAGCCCTCGCCTATCTTGGCCGCTATTTGTATCGTGGCGTCTTGCCGGAAAAATACATCCTTTCTGACAAAGATGGGCAGGTTACCTTTCGCATCAAGACCAACGAGGGAGAGGAGGTGATCCAAACCGTGCCAGGCGGGGAGTTCCTCTGGTTGTTGCTCCAACATGTGCTGCCCCGGCGCTTCCGGCGAGTGAGGGATTACGGGCTGCTGCACAGCTTGGCCAAGCAGCTGGTGCAGTTGCTCCAGCTGCTGCTGAGGGTTGTGCTCCCCCTACCCATGGAGCCGAGGCGCAGGCCTGCTGTCCTTTGCCCCCACTGCGGCGTGGCGATGACAATCCTGGCGGTGCGGGTCAAACATCTGAGCCCCCTCCTCTGCTGAGACAGGCAATCAGAGCAGGAAGAGATTCTTATCACTAAAACCAATCAGGCCGTTCAGGCGGTCTTTCACCGCAGAAAGGCAGCCTGTCGTTTTGCCGTGTCCCTATGCTGAGTCCTGGAGAAGAGGCCCCATCCCGTGCCCGCTGCCATGCGCACAAGGACCTACCGCAAAGCGGAAGCAAACCTGTAAAACGGCCCGATCTTTCTGCAGTGTCCCCCAGTCTCTAGAGTTGCAGGCTGGTCCAACTGCGGATAGATCGTGGCTGCGCACGATCTATCCTTATTCGTTATGCAGATATGCGAGAGGCCCGCGACCATGAGAATTAAGCCAGGAGTGACTAAGTGAATCCTGACCTACGCCAACTTCTGAGAGAGGAACTGGTTGGCATAAGAGATTCGAATGTGCAGCTTGTATTTATGGAGATGTATGAGGAGATGCTCGAAGAGTTTGTTCATCATATGGATGTTGCATTCACCAGGTGGAGCGAGCTAGATCAGGCAATAACGAGAGATGAATCATCAGCAATCGTAACTGCGTACTCGTATGCGGCTTTGCATCATCACCTTTTAGCAATGAAGCTATTTATCTGTGGGTATTTTGTTGCTTCCGGTAACTCTCAGAGATACGTGTTGGAGTGCATGGCAACATGTCTTCTGGCGTCGAGTGATCCTCATATTCGACAAAGAATTCTTGAGGACAAGTACTCTGAGACAAAATCTATAACTACGTTAAGCAAAAGATGTCAGTCGCTCGGCTTAAATCAAGATGTTGTAAGGCAGATCGAAAAAGAAATAAAACACTACAATAAATTAAGCCACCCGTCCCTCCTTGCATTGACTTCCACAATCCTCAAATCTGGATCAAAACCGAAGATTGTAATAGGTGTACATTATGATGACGAGAAAAAGAGGGCATACGATTATGAGGTAAAATCTCGGGTTGGAATTGCATCTGTACTTCCTAGCTTTATTGACAGCGTTTCGAATGTGTATAAAATCGCATGACCTGCCGTGATGCCGGTACTGCATAACATCCAGATACAGAAGACGGGAGCAAAGGCTAGCTGCAATGCAGAGAACCTCGCCCGCTTCTGATCTGGAGCGTTCGGCGCCAACCTTGCGCGGTAAGATTCTACGAGATAAGCAGCCAGTTAGTTGAGACATCCTCAAGCTTATCAGTGCGGCTCAGGCATGCTGGCGTTATTTCACCATCATCAGGATTAGAAAGAGTCTCTGCGGTTACTTTGCAAAAAGCGTCCTCGTAGAGCTCCGAGCATATCCTTGCTGCCTTTGGTGGCTTCACTCTTTTGGTGGGAGCACGTCCTAGTCTGAATTGGGCAAGCCTGAACAATTCCCACAAATGTTCGACTGAATATCTCTTGTTAAGCTCTACCAGCGATTTCACTGCAATTTGCCAGCGCTGGTTGTCGCTGAGATTGGGAGCCCTTCTTATTCTTATGAAGTGGTTACCTGTAGAGTATCTATCTAAAGATCCGTAGCGAACGCCATCTAGATCTGCTTCGCAGATCTTGCCATCTACACCTAGGTAGACTGCGGCATGATGCCAGATAAAATCACGTTCATGGTATCCAAGCTTTTTCTGAAAGCGCTCGATAAGTCGATGAGTCCAATTTCCGTTGAGATTTCTTACCAAGACAAGATCGCCGGGCTTAAGCAAGTCGATGTCTGGATAAAAGCCAAACTCTCGAACTTCAGCTGGCAACGTCCGCGGAACCCAGCGCCGGCAAGAATTAGGGTCTATATTGCGAGGATCTAAATATGGCATTGATTTTTATTGAGCACGATCAGCGTCTATCAAGAAACTCCTCAAAGTCTGGGCCCACGGCAATACGTTGGATTTCGTTCCCAACCCTAGAAAAGCGAACAACGGTGCCGCGTGAAAGCCTCAGCTCTCTTGCAGATTCACCGCGGTAGTTGGGGATGCTGCGGCTAAACGAGACGATATATCTTTTGCGCGTAGGCCCAGTTTCATCTACATAAGCGTAACCATCATCCAGAACCCTGCTGATAACTCCTTCGTGTTGCAGCGATGAAAGTTCAGGCCTAGGGAGACCTTGGCGTGGAGAAGGCATTTGCTCACTCCGGTTAGTTTCTCTATGTTAGCGCAGTTTGTCGTCAGCGCCCGCTACAAGGCGTCGCATGCCGAACAAGCCCCTCGAGTGGACAGGCCACCACTAGCTCTGCGGCTCCACCACAGTCTCCCGGCCTGCCACTCAGGGGCAGCGTTCGAAGAACCGAATTAGTCAGACTGCGTACCCAGACCTCCAATCGTGCTGATGCATGCTTGGTTCATCAGATTTCGGTTGTGTATCTCTCTGAACATAAGGTGATCTGACCCGCAAATCATGCCTAAGCATAAGTGGCATTCGGCAAGGATCACTGCAGCGCAATGGTTTTGCTGGTATCCAGACCGATGCCGCAAAGTGGTTCACGGAAAGACGAGTTACTTGAGGCGTGGTTCTCGGAACCTGACAAAAAGACTTCGAAAGTCATCTGTTGTCGCTGATACCTGGACTGCAAAGCAGTTATGGATCTCTCTACGTGAGCCAAGAGCAGATTATAGTTTTACTGAGACTGAAGAAGAATTTCGCTAAGAGCATCTTTCGCTCTGATACTCTGGGAGATCGAGGTGTGATCAATTATCGATCGACTCTCCGCTGAGTTAATATCCGAGAATATTCGCTGGCACGATCTCTGGAATAATATAGCATTCTTTCTAGAGAGCTTTGGTCCCCAGGCGTCATGAAAATCCTTGTAAAGCGGGACTTGGCGATATTTATAGACATTCTCATCGAGCTTAATCATCAGACGATGAGCTTGTTCAAACAATGAAAATGCAGATGCTGCATCAGCTTCACCTATTGATTTGAGGATTAGCAAGCGCGCTTGCTGTGTATCTATATTTTGTGTATCGTAGTGTTGCTTCTTAAATGCTAACGAATAGGCTTGATCCAAGAATGTTTGCGCTTTCGAGAAATCCTTAAATGTTATATTAGCCATAGCATACTGAAGCCAAAAATGGGGGTCCGATTTGAGCCATGGAACCGATACTTTTAAATTCTCATAATGCTCGAGTAGTGTGCTTCTTTTTTGGGTGCCAGGAAGCAATCTCTCTATAAATGAGAATCTCAAAGTAGCCTTAAAGATCTTGTCCTGTGAAGAGTTTTTCTTTTTATAGGAGTTCAACTTTTGTGCTATACCCTGCAGCTGCTTAGTGATATAAGAAGGGCTAAAGTATGTTTGAATAATAAACATAGAGAATAAGCCCGATCTAGAAGAAACGTGATTGTGCGATACTCTAAATATCTGCTTAAAACTCGGATTTGAAAGTAGGTCAAGAGAAAATATCTCGTCATTGCCAACAAGGTCTGCAATAAGCGATTGCTCGGCTGGAATATCGAGTATTGAAAGAACACAGATGCAAAAGATAATCTGTTTGCAAGTAGTGTTCTCCAGTAGTTTCAATAATAAACTATTAAGACGATCCCTGATTTGAGGAGCCTTAAATAAGTGAAGCAGTGCTAGAGAAAGTTGATTATTGTGATCCTGTCGAAGTATCTTTAGTTTTTGCTGAACACTTTTACCAGCGTCACTCCCCCACATGCCTAAGTTGTCAACTATCTGTATGAAACCAAGAGCATCTTCCTCGGAAAGTTCATCTACGCAGATTGGTATATAGTTAAGAGCTAGTTCATGCAACTTAGGTCCGATACGTTCAAAGTCAGCTGTTCTTGCTGCTGCTAAGAAATGGATATTCTCAGGTTGAGCATAGGAGAGATGCATCAAAACATCAAGACAGGGTTCAATCCCGTCAACTATGACTACTACTTGCTGGCTCGACTTCATTAGTAAATCAAGATCTCCGATAAAGTCCTCTTCTAGATCACCGACATAAAAGACGCGATAACCCTCAACTAGCAGCATCGTCCGTAGGATACGAACTAGCGTAGTCTTTCCATTCCCAAGTTCGGAATAAACGATGATATTCTTGCCTTTGCATATATGGTTGAAAATATTAGTTGCCTGATCCCTTAGTATAAGGTAAGGAACTCTCTGAATTCCCGAAACAGCTTCATCAATTAGTGAATCGTCAATATCCCCATACATAAAGAATGTCTCAACCGTAGCATCTCTAATGTCTATAGGATCGGCCTGCAACTCACATTCGACAAGAGATTGCATTGCATTATAGTTGATAGAATTATTGAAAATGCTAGCGTTGGCTGAAATTGAGCGAGCTAGGCCTTCGATACCAATTGGGAGTACGTGACCATATTTTGATAAGGTATGTAATAAGTCGTGAGAGGGGTTTGGTCTTGTGATGAAGTATGTCTTTTCCTTGAGTGTACTGTTATCGTGAAGAATTCGCTGAATCTCAATATCATACATTGAATAGCCTGCAAAGACTATGGCAGTACTTCGCTCTAAATCTTTCCTAAAATAAAAAAGCCATTCTGAGGCTGTAAATGCATCAGCAGAGACATAAGATGAAGAAGACAACTTGAAACGAGTCTCAAGTGATTCTGTAGTCAGTGTATCGAGTGATCCATTTAAATGCACGCAAAGACCTTCACGTTTATAGTATTCTTTGGGCGAACATAGAATATCTATACATTCGATGGCCTTTCCAGATTCCTTCGCTGCAACTTCAATAGATTTATCATAGTTTGTAGTATAAAACCGACGCCAGTTAACCTGGCAGATGCTAATATGTGTATCATTAACGCGTTTGAGGTCGAATTGCCGCTTGAGCAGGGAAATCAGCTTGGTCTTATCCTTATGAGTCGAGATAAAGTAGTCAGCTGCAAACCGAAGATCCTTGCAGGCAGGAAAATTACCTGCCTCGCAAATCATAAGCGCTAAATCAGATGCGAGCGGTGGCTCCAGATCTTCGATATTAGCAGTTCCACGTGAAAAGCCAGCTCCTGTGAATAGTATTGCCTTTCCAGAGGCCAATCTTTGCAGTAGAAGATCAACATCTTGGCATGGCTCAAGACTTATGGCGTCGTTGTCTTGACACTCTGAGGCTAAGTCCTTACCTGATTCATCATGTTCAGATTCGATGAGTTGATGGGACTGCTTCTTGTCTATTAAGAAATCGAGATTTTCACGACTAGCGGGCTTGTCGTTTACTGTAAGCGATGTTGGCGAATTACTCTTATCATTAGATGATATAATTCTGTACTTATTTATCAAATTAGATCTGACATGGGCTAAATCGGCAATTGTCGTATCATGAGCCAGCTTAACTTCGTCAATAGCGGCAAGCCTGTAAATAATATAGGCTTTGATACTCCATATCTTCTTTGGCTCTAATCGCCTGAAGAGAAGCTCTTCGAAAAGATCGAGCAGCGTAGGTATGTCTTCTTGTTCTGCTGCTGTTTGAGCGGTCTGATCAATCTCGGCCAATGACAATCGTACATATCGCCTGTTTCTAGAATAGGTGGCAGCCTGATAAGCCAACCTAAAAAAGAGCCTTGGATTCATGATCGGTATTCTGCGAGCTTGATTATAACTACAGCACTTGAAGTCTTTGGAAGCTGTAATGAAAGGAAACTTCGAACAAGCCCTTCGAGTGGTCAGGCCGCCACCAGCTCTCTGCTTCGCCAAGCCAAGCTCCCTGCCTGCCACTCAGAGGCAGCGTTCGAAGGATGTGACGTGCTTGACGGGAGCCAGCAAGGCGGTGTTGCATGGCCGTAGCCAAGAGGCTACAGTCGGTGGATGGTTGAAGTCCGCCAGACAGAGCGGTTCGTCCGATGGCTTGAGGGTCTCCGTGATCTGAGAGGCAGGGCGAAGGTTCTGGCCAGGATCGAGCGCCTCATCGGTGGCAATCCTGGGGATGTCAGACCCGTTGGGTCCGGCGTGTCGGAGTTGCGGATCAACTACGGCCCTGGATACAGGGTCTACTACCTGCAGTGGGGAACCACCTTGATCATCCTGTTGGCTGGCGGAGACAAGAGCTCACAAGTCAAGGACATTGATGTGGCCCTGCTGTTGGCTGCCAACCTGACTGAGGAGACCTGATGAAAACCAAGACCAGCCCGTGGGACGTTGCCGAGCATCTGCGCACACCAAAGGAGATGGCGGCTTATCTGGAAGCCTGCATCGAGGAGGCGGATGGCGATGCGGCCTTCATTGCCAAGGCTCTGGGCGACATTGCACGGGCCCAGGGGATGTCCCAGGTGGCCAAAGACTCAGGACTTTCCAGGGAGAGCCTCTACAAGGCCTTGTCTGGAGAGCGCAGTCCGAGCTTTGATACCATCCTGAAAGTGGTCACGGCCCTGGGACTGAAGTTGAGCGCGAGTGTGAGAAGCGAAGTAGAAGTGACTTGAGCATTGCAGATGATGCGTAGGTCCGCATACGGTGCGTGTGGAGATGTGACACCTTCGAACAAGCCCCGTAAGAGGACAGGCCTTCAGGAGTTCACCTCGGGTACCAGATACTCTTGGCCTGCCACTCAGGGGCAGCGTTCGCCTGACAAAGCATAATGTCGCTATGGATGATTACAAACTCTTGATCGACCTTCACAAGCATGGTTCTAGGCAGGGACCAGGTGGGGATGCCGAGACGGAAAAGGCACTCAATCTGGCCATGGTCGACCGAGCAGCACCGCTGAAGATTGCGGATATCGGGTGCGGCACGGGAGCATCTGCCGTTCTTCTTGCCCGGCTCTTGCATGCTCAAATCACGGCGGTGGACTTCTTACAGGACTTTCTGGACGTGTTGAATGACAAAGCCGAAAGCTCAGGGGTTGCAGACCGGATATCGGCGCTTGAATGTTCTATGGATGACCTGCCATTCGCCGCCGAAGAATTCGACATCATCTGGTCCGAAGGTGCCATCTACAATATCGGATTTAAAAAGGGCGTAGCTGAGTGGCACCGGTTCCTGAAAACGGGTGGCCTGTTGGTTGTCTCCGAGATCACATGGCTCACGGACTCTCGACCAGCAGAACTCCAGCAACACTGGGATAGCGAGTATTCCGAAATTGATGTGGCTTCGGCCAAGATCAGGGTTCTAGAGACACATGGCTATTCGCCCATTGGTTACTTCGTGTTGCCTGAATATTGCTGGCTAGACGAGTATTGCCAACCCATGCAGGCCAGGTTTGAGGGCTTCCTGAACCGGAACGGGAACAGTGAAGAAGCACGCAAGATTGTATCCGCGGAACAACGGGAAATTGACCTTTATGAGAGATACAAGGCTTACGTCAGCTATGGTGTATATATCGCTAGAAAGACGGAGTAAAGGGCGAACAAGGCCATGCAGCCGCCGCTCGTCCCTCGCGTGGCTCATGGCTGGCGTTAGCCTTACGCAAAATCCATGCGTCCGGCTGCCCTGAGTTCCGAGCTAGCAGATCAAGAAGCTGCTGGAGATCATGTGACATTGATTAATTTGGCTTCATTCTATTCTGCAGGACTCTGACAATATTGGATATTGTTGTCAGCTCAAAGATTTTGGAAGATACTGTATGTGAACTCTAGCAAAGCAAGCGATCGGCTTTGCTCTAAAATCCTACTGCCTGGCGTAGCGCTTTACGCGATGAGATGAAAGTATCCGAGGTTCTCAAAGCGATCAAGGATGATGGCTGGTTTCAAGTGGCCCAGAGAGGGAGTCATCGTCAATTTAAGCATCCAAGCAAGCCAGGAAGGGTAACCATTGCTGGTAAGCCGTCCGATGAGCTTGCAAAGGGCACTCAGATGAGTATCCTGAAGCAAGCAGGTCTCCGAGGTTCAGAACAGCCATGAGGTACGCAGTAGTCATTGAGAAGGCTGGAAAAAACTTTTCGGCCTACGTGCCAGACCTCCCAGGCTGTATCGCAACTGGGGATAATGCCTTTGAGGCTGAACAGCTGATACGCGATGCAATTTCATTTCACTTGGACGGGTTGCGGGAGGATGGCATGGAAATACCCGAGCCGTCATGTGCCGTTGGGTATGTCGAACTTGCTGCATAATCGAAATGAGGCGAAGGCTAACATCCAGACGCAGCAGACGGGAGCAAAATGTATTGACTATGCCCACGTCTCTGCCCGCTTCTGATCTGGAGCGTTAGCCGAATACCTGTCATAGAAACTGAGCCAGGCAGTGGTGGATCGGCCATGAATTTCACATTGGAGTGCGAGCAAGAGGGTGATGGACGCTGAATCGCAGAGGCTCCTGAACTAGTGCCTATCTGCTGATCGGTGCCACCGGCGGCCCGCTGCGGCACCTGGAGCCATCCAGCCCTTCAGCGCACCCCCAGCCACTTGTGGCTCTGCAGACTCAGGCGCCAGCCCGGATGGCTCTGCACGAAGGCCACCGCCAGGGCCTCGCCCGTGGGGTTGCTCCAGGCCGGCTGCAGCAGCAGGTGTGGGGGCGTTCCTCCCGCCGCCATCCGCGGACCTGCCGCCGCCAGGGCTGCGCGGGCCATCGCCTCGGCGAACTCCAGATCCTCGGCCTGCTCCACCACCACCTTCAGCTCCTGGCAGGCGCCCAGCAGTTCGCTGGTGGGGGGGCGGTGGCGCTTGGGCGAGAGGGTGATCCAGTCGAAGCGGCCGCTGAGCGGATCCACGCCGCTGGTTTCGAGGTGTAGGGGCATGGGAAGCCCTGTCTGCCGCAGCGCGGTGCAGAGGCCGCTGAGATCGTGATGGAGCGGCTCCCC
>B570J29579_100082_pt1 | contig 15866 bp, 18 predicted proteins | sample LakMenE27Jul10ns_FD_29579 | JGI IMG/M metagenome (IMG submission 29579) | reverse complement strand
ATGCGACCGATGCGTCGGCCCCCGTCGGCGCGGTCATCGTATTCGCGTTGACGGCGGCCGCCATAGAGGCTGCTTCGATGATCCCGTATCTGGCTGCGATCGGTTTTTTGACCGCATCGGAGTTATCTCTGTTGGGGCGCAGTGTGGTGCTTTTCGGCTATTGTTTGTTGATGATCACGCCAGCATTATTGCTGCTGGCGGTGCGGCTTTCGCTGCACGGTTATGTCTCGCCTATCTTGGCAAAGCTGGAGGCGTCATTGTCTCGTCATTCAAACGAGGCGATAGCCTGGGGGATGTCTTTGGTTGGTTTGTATATGGTTGTCGACAGCTTGAACGCGCTTGCTTGGACTTGAAGCCATGTTCCTTCGCGGGCTTCGGCGGCTAGGGCTTTTATCCGTGGGCGGGTCTAGTAGCTCTTTCAAGCGGACATCCACCCCAGGATAAGAGTAAACTGATGTTGTTCACTGCAGCAGCCGCTTCATTCAAGCGTTTGGTCTCCAAAAACCGATGGGCCGCAATTCTTGCTAAAAGCCGCCAAGGTCGCTTCTTGATCCATCCTCAGGTAATCACCGTCGGCCGCTCCATCCCCGTGCGCACCTTGATCTCCGCCAGCGCATCGATGGCGCTGATCAGATCGCCGAGGGCGACCTGGGGATCCTGGCCTAGGTCGCCGCTGGGGGGCACGTAGCTCTCCAGGTACACCCGCAGGGTGGCGCCCTGGGTGCCGGTGCCGGAGAGGCGCAGCACCACGCGGCTGCCGTCGTTCAGCAATAGGCGTAGGCCCTGGCCGCTGGTGATCTTTATCTCCCTAGTCCAGTGGCGACCCTCAAGATCAGGGCCTAATCCTGGAGCAGCTCGGCGGCCTTGCCTGAAACCGCACGACAGCCGGCAACTCAACCCTCCATCACCCCCTGCTCCCGGGCGTTCACGGCCAGCCGGCGGTCCAAAAACCACAGGCCGCATCCGCTCAGTTTCGCTGACGCCAGCAGATGGTCATCGACCCAGCCGATGCCACGCCTCATCAGCTGGTGGCCGCTGGCTGATTCTGCAGCAACTCGAACACCTCATGGCTGTTGCGGAGATGGCCGCAGGCGATTTTCCGATCACCCATGGACGGATGAGCACTTCACCCTCCAGCAGCAGGGCCGCCCAGCGAGGCAGGCCGGTGCGCAGATGCTCCACACAGATGAGTGAATCCGCCAGAATCAAGGCGTACTCCGCCGCCGCGGCACCGGATCGAGGCCTGGATCGCTACCGCCCAGGGCGACCAACCTTACTTGCCACTCTCGCGCTGCATCAGGGCTTGCAGGGTCTGCCTGAGCACGGCGCTGCGCTCCAGCGGACCGCACAGCTGCTCGGCGCGAGCCATCAGTTCATCGACAAGCGTGATGGTTCTGCGCATGGCCAAAAGCAGGCCGCAACACCAGGCTGCATCCATTTGGGCATCATCTGGTGACTGGATTGATGCGCCTGTCGTCGTGCTCCGGCTGGCCCTGCGGTCGCCGGCCCGGGGCCACTGCACAGTTCTGCTGATGCTGACCCACCCTGGGTGGCTTGGTGAGTTATCTGGGGCTGCTGCTAGCGGCCAACGTGAAGCCCTTGGTGAGCCAGGGCACCCAGAAGGAGCTGGCGAGCGTGGCGGAACGCTTCTGACAAACCTGCCGCAGCCTGCGCTACATCGTGTTTGCCGATGGGGAAGGCTCGATTTATCTAGGCATCCCCATGGGGGCAGGCGAAGACGACTCAGCGCCGGCCAATGAGCTGGTCAGCCGGCGGCTGATGCTGCCCGCCGATCTCGCCCAACGGCCCGACAACCCCCTGATCCGCCAACACCTCACCCCCGATGGCCAGGTGACGGATGTATTCGTGCCCTTGCTGGATGGGATCCGCTTCCTGGGAGTGGTGGCGTTGGGCATCAACCCCAATGAAACCCTACTGGCCAGCGCTGCCCTCACCCGGGAGGTGACGGTGGCGGTCTTCATCTCGATCTGGGTGCTGGTGATTTTGGGGTCGGTGTTCAATGCCCTCACGATCACCTAGCCGGTGAAGGTGCTGTTGCGTGGGGTGCGCTCGATTGCGGGCGGCAATTTCCAAACCCGCCCGGCCCTCCCGTGGGCGGGGAGCTGGGGGAGCTGCTGGAGGGCTTCAACACCATGGCCTCCAAGCTGGAGGCCTACAACGAAGCCAATATCGAGGAGCTCACCGCCGCCCAGGTGAAGCAGCAGTCGCTGATCGCCACGATGGCCGATGGGGCGGTGTTGCTGGATGAGGAGGTGCGGATCGTGCTGCAGGCGGTGCGCGATGCCAGCGGCGAAAGCCGCAAGGGCATCGCCATGACGGTGCAGGACCTCAGCGGGAGGTGGAGATCAACGCCGCCCAGAGCCGTTTCATCAGCAACGTCTCCCATGAGCTGCGCACACCGCTGTTCAACATCAAGAGCTACGTGGAAACTCTCTATGACCTGGGGGATCTGCTGAGCGAGAACAATAACAAGAGTTTCTGGGCATTGCCAATGCGAAAACCGATCGTCTCACTTGGCTCGTCAACGACGTGCTCGATCTCTCCCGCCTGGAATCGGATCGGGAGTGGCAGCTGGAGCCGGTAGAGTGGAGGTGGCGATGGAGCAAACCCCGCGCACCTACCGGCTCAATGCCCAGGAAAAGGGGGTGTCGCTGGAGCTGGAGAGCGAAGCCCAGCTGCCACAGGTTCGGGGCAATTGGGATTTGCTGCTGCAAGTGTTCGACGACCTGGTGGGCAACGGCCTGAAGTTCACGCCCCCCGGCGGGCAGCTGACGCTGCGGGCCTACCCCTGGCCGGACCACTGCGCCATCGATCCGAGCACCGGGCCCGGAGACGCGCCCAGCTGCCCTTTGAGCTCCCCCTTGCCCAAGGTGCGCATCGAGATCACCGATACGGGCGCGGGCATCAGCGAGATGGATCAGGAGCGAATTTTTGAACGCTTCTACCGGGTGGAAAACGCCGTGCACGCGGAGGTGGGCACGAGCCTGGGCCTCTCGATCGTGCGCGGCATTGTGGAGAGGCACGGCTGCACGGTGCAGATGGTGAGTGCGCTCGGGGTGGGCACCACCTTCTGGTTTGATCTTCCCTGCGAGGAAGCCGACAGCGACGAACTGGCGGTGCAGGCCGAGCGCCGCCGCTATCAGGGGGAGCGGGTGCTGGTGGCGTAAGAACAATCCACGACATCCAATTAGCCAGGATTGTTGATTTCGTTTCAATTCTGCGTCAATTCTGCGCCAATTCTGCGCATACACGAGAACACCCAGGAAAAGCGGGCAGTCGTTGTGTCAATATCTTCTTGGAATTCTCATTTCCTCTAATGAAATTCAATCATTCCAAAGGATTTCTGTTTGCTGTGCCTGGCCCCCTTCCTGTGCTGGGTGCCGCGGCGGCCTACTCGTTCAGTCGTCGGATTCGTCGTCGTATCAACGGGGCATCAGGCTCAGAGCTGAAAGCCTGATCGCGGCAACCCCAACCCCGCCATCCGCTGCCAGCCCCGTTCAAAGGTGCCTTTTGCTCGTGATGTGGGGATGCCTTAAATGGACTATGACTAGGGTTGATGCCACAATGATGGCCCTTGGTGCAATTGAGACTCACTCGTAATATGTTCTAAGAAATATGAAGAAAGTACTTCTCGCGACCATTATCGCCAAACAGTGAAAGGGTAGGCAGAGATCTATCCTTCCTATCCGTTTCTCCGTTCCCATCTCCCCAACCACCCAGAAGGAAACTCCATGGCTACGCGAACCATCAATGGCAACAACGCCGGCAACACGATCAACGTCTTCGACTTTGGTAGCGGCTACAAGGTTACCGGGGCAAGCTCCACCACCACTCCTCCCGCTCTGCCGGGTCCATTTTTCGAGACCGATGTGGTGATCAACACCTTCGATGCCAGCGGCGGCACCGACTACGTCGATCTATCACTCTTGACCATAACCTCTGGTGTCACCAACATCACCATCAACGGCGGCGGCGGCAGCCAGGACGTCACCGGCAGCGGCTTCGCCGAGACGATCAGCACCGGCGCCGGCAACGACATCATCAATTCCGGCGCGGGCGATGACATCCTCACAGGCGGCGGCAATGCCGACAGCATGGATGGGGGTGAGGGCAGCGACACCTACAACATCGCTGGCAATGAGCTGGGCGGCGACACCTTCAACGACACGGGGACCAGTGGCAGCGACACCATCAACGTCACCGGCGCCCTGTCCACTTTCCTTTCCTTCGGCAAGGCAGGGACGGACTACTCCCTCATCAACCCGCTTCTGCCAGCCTCAGCTCTCGCGACCTATAAGGGCATCGAGATCTTCAATGGCAACAATTTTGCCATCAACGGCAGCAACAACGGCAGCGACATTTTCGACCTCTCCGGGTTCAGCAGTGCCACTCAGGTGGGCGCGATCAACACCTTTGATGCCACCGGCGGCACAGACTATGTCAACGTCTCCACCGCGGATGCCGGGGTGACTGTCAACGGCGGCGGCGGCAAACAGATCATCATAGGCAGCAACTTTGTCGACACTATTGACGGGAAAAGTGGCGATGACGAAATTTACGGTGGCGCGGGCGACGACACTATCACTGGTGGCTCAGGTGCTGACAAATTGTACGGCGATACCGCCGCTCCCACTCTGACGACGATCGCCTTCGTGGGCGGCGAGGCTCAGACCTCCATCAACACCAAGTTCGCCGTCACGGCCACCGGCGGCGGCGTGACTTACCGCCAGACGAGCCAGGGCGGTGTCTCGACGCGGGGCTACGGCGTCAACAACCCGAATGACGTCGGCGTTCAGGGCACCCGCGGCATCGACGGCGACGGGGCGAACGGCAACCCGACCGAGACACTCATCGTGCGGTTCGCGGACACCGACCTGGCCGCAGTCTCAGCTTCGCTCACGCTCGGCGTGAATAAGAATGCGAACAACGGCAATGACTACATTGTTGAGGCGTTCTACGGCATCACGTCGTTGGGCTCGGTCACCGGTGGCTTCGGTGCCAGCGGTGCGAACTACCTGCAAACGGTCAACTTGGACTTCGGCGGCCAGTTGTTCGACAAGGTGACCATCCGCAACGCCCAGTTTACGACGACGGACGCCTTCGTCCTCAGCGCCGCCTCGTTCCTGACGGTGGATGAAACCACAATCGGGAACGACACGTTTCTGATCCAGAACGGTCAGGTCAACACGGGCGACCTGTTCGACGGCGGACTTGGCAACAGCGACAAGATCCTCAATGTTGGTGGGGCGATCGGGCTGACGCAGTTCGGGGTCGCTGGTATAGATTACGCGTCGACCATCTTTGCCGCATTTACCGGAGCACCGACAGCTGCAGGTGCCACCTACAAGAACGTCGAGATCTTTGATGCTAACAATGCGGCCATCACCGGAAGCAACAACGGCTTCGACATCCTCGACTTCTCCGGGTTCCAAACTGCTACAAAACTGGGGACCATCAATACACTCAACGCCACCGGTGGTGCCGACTATGTCAACGTCTCGACGGCTGATGCGGACGTGACCGTCAATGGCGGTGCTGGCACCCAGATCATCGTTGGCAGCGCCTACGCCGATACCCTCACGGGCGGCGCCGGTACCGACAACCTCACCGGTGGAGCCGGAAACGACTGGTTCCGATATAACGCAACTAATGAGGGCACAGATACAATTACGGACTTCGTCTCTGGCACTGATAAGTTCCTTTTTGAGGACACTGCCTTTTCGAATGCTGCCACCTTCACCTCCAATGCAACGGGTACCGCCATCGGAGCAAATGCTCAATTTATCTACAATACATCCACCGGAGCGCTAAGTTATGACAGCAATGGAACACTTGGTGGCGGCAGTAGCAGCATCGCCTTTCTCACTGGGAATCCACCCCTTGTTGGCACGGATGTGCTTAACTTTATCTGAGCCCTACCTGCTAGTCTCATTGCCATTCTTCACCTCGATGAGGTGGGCATAATCATCCAAACGCCAGGCACTGCCTGGCTTTTTTTTGGGCATGAAGACGTCCTTCGCCGTGCACAGTATCCGGATTCATCAGAACTTCCTCGGCCCGTACAATCACCTGGGCGCCTGGATTGCAGGCCGCACCAGGGTGCCGCCCCACCACCCATCCCCAGCGGCAGCTGGATGCGGACCTCACTGGGCCTGTAGTAGGCCCGCTAACCGCCATGCACGATCACCGCCCCGGTGGCGGCCACGAAGCGCTCGGCGCTCTCCAGCCGCACCGCCAGGCCCGGAAGCTCTGGCCGCTCGGGGGGCGTGTCGCCCTCCACATGGGCCGCGGTGAAGACATGGCTGGTCTTGGCCAGCAGGTAGGTGCCGCTCTGGGTGGCCTCTGCGGCGGCCCCCTTGAACTGCCCGCTGATCGGCCCGTCCGCCGCTGCCCCGCCACGGCGCGGCAGCTCCTTGTAGAAGACGACCGGCGTTTCCTTCTCACCACGCGCACCTGAGCGCCGATCTGCTGCCACTGCTTGAAGCTCGCCCACCTGCCGTCCTGGTAGTCGGTGATCTCAGCGGCGATCCAGAGCATCAGCACGTTCACGCCCCGGTATTCCCGCCTGGTGGCGGCGTTCACCGGCTGCAGCGTGTTCTGGCCGGTGGTGATCCAGGGCTTCTGCCAGCCTGCGGCGCTCGGCCTGCACCGCCGCTGTCAGGGTGAGCGGGTGCTGGTGGCGTAAGAACAGTCCACGACATCCCGGTGGCCAGGAATGTTGATTTCGTTTCAACTCTGCGTCAATTTTGCATCAACACTGCGTCAATCCTGCGCATATACGAGGGTACCCAGGAAAAGTTGACATTCTTTGTGGCAATCTTTGCCAGGAATTTTCATTTCCTTCAATGAAACTCAATCATTCCAAAGGATTTCTGTTTTCAACCGTCCTTGGCCTGGTTGCAACCGGAGCTCTTGTTGGCCCTGGCGCAACTCCTTCCCAAGCCGCCACAGTTGTTTCCGGTGATACCTTCACGGGCCCCTATGAGATCCAGGCACGTGCTCGCCGTGGCGGTTCCGGATTTGAGGCGGTGCTCTTTACTCCTGGCGATCCCTTTCCAACGGGAGTTCCAATGAATCCGACAGGAGCGCCTGTGTGGGTGTTTGGTGAGCCGTACGATTTCAAATTCCTCTACAGCTACCTGACTGGAACCACCACCTATTCGATTGATTTCAATAAGGATGGTGATTTTCTCGATCCGCAGGAAACAGCCACTTCCCTCAGTCCATCGTTGGCTGGTGATTCTTTTGTATACACCAGTATTTTCCTTCAAGGTAGCGCGAACAACCAGATGACCGTGAACAGCCTGAACATCAATGGATCGCCCTTCGGGCCCTATGGCCCAGTGGGAAATACACCTCTCGAGGTGCTGTACGAAGATACGTCCGGCCTGTTTGCCGACATCATGGCCAGTGGTTCGTTTACATTCACTGGATCCAATTCTGGCGCAATGGAGCGCCCAAGGTTTTGGTTCCGAGCTGGAGAGCAAGGTACGGTGCCTGACCCCTCTGATCCGGAGGCTGTGCCTGGCCCCCTTCCTGTGCTGGGTGCCGCGGCGGCCTTCTCGTTCAGTCGTCGGATTCGTCGTCGTATCAAAGGGGCATCAGCTTCAATGGGCTGAAAGGCCCAAACAAGCCAACCGGACTGACCACCTCTCCTACAGCCCCTTTTTAGGGGCTTTTTTGTTGACCAGACATGCAGCGTGCTGCTGTATTACGACGCAGAACAAGGCCGTGTGAATGACTCGGCATGGGCTACCCGCCTTGTTTCGTTAAGGCAACTCGAAAAATATGCGCCTTGCAGAGCTTATGCGGACATGAAAAAGCCGCCAATCAGGCGGCATTGCAAGAGGTTCTTTTATCGTCAATTGACGAAACCACTTGAACCGTTGCACCTTCTCAGCAAGATTCATGCAACCACTGTAATATGACCAGAGCGCTGCAGAAAACGCAGGGAGTTAAAGGTTGGGTTCTTGAGACCCCACCAAACCTCGTTGCTTTCAAATCCGATCTTTCTTGTCAGCTTTCTACCCATGGACATTGTCATGCAGCCAAAGACATGCTCCACACAAGCTCTGATTGCCGACTTGATCCGATTTGGTTTCTTTGCTGCATCGCTGAGCGGATGGTTGCGAGCGCCTTTTTCGTGGATCAGGCTTTCGAATTTACCGAGGTTGAGAAGTTCCTCAAAGCATTCACCTAAATGCGCTGACGACCACCCAATCCCTGCATCACAAACATCCGCCGAAGTCGCTTCTTGATCCCCCCTCAAGTAATCACCGTCGGCCGCTCCATCCCGGTGCGCACCTTGATCTCCGCCAGCGCATCGATGGCGCTGATTAGATCGCCGAGGGCCACCTGAGGATCCTGGCCTAGGTCGCCGCTGGTGGGCACGTAGCTCTCCAGGTACACCCGCAGGGTGGCGCCCTGGGTGCCGGTGCCGGAGAGGCGCAGCACCACGCGGCTGCCGTCGTTGAGCAGCAGGCGCAGGCCCTGGCCGCTGGTGAGCGAGCCGTCCACCGGATCGGTGTAGGCGAAGTCGTCGGCGGTGGCGATCGTGCGGCCGGCGAAGGGTTGACCCACCAGCTGCGGCAGCATCGCCTTGATCCGGTCGTAGAGGCCGTGGGCGGCCTCGCTGGCGATCGCTTCGTAGTCGTGGCGGGAGTAGTAATGGCGGCCGAACCGGCTCCAGTGCTCCGCCATCACCTCGGCCACCGAGCAGCCGCGCACCGCCAGGATGTTGAGCCAGAAGAGCACCGCCCAGAGGCCATCCTTCTCGCGGATGTGGTTGCTGCCGGTGCCGAAGCTCTCCTCGCCGCAGAGGGTGATGCGGCCGGCATCGAGCAGGTTGCCGAAGAACTTCCAGCCCGTGGGCGTTTCGAAGCAGGCGATGCCCAATTCCTTGGCCACCACATCCACCGCCGCGCTGGTGGGCATCGAGCGGGCCACGCCGACCAGCCCTTCGGCGTAGCCGGGCACCAAGGTGGCGTTGGCGGTGAGCACCGCCAGGCTGTCGCTGGGGTTCACGAAGCAGGCGCGGCCCAGGATCATGTTGCGGTCGCCGTCGCCGTCGCAGGCGGCGCCGAAGGCGTAGTCGGTTCCCTCCAGCAGCAGCTCGGCCAGCTCATGGGCATAGGTGAGGTTGGGGTCGGGGTGGCCGCCGCCGAAATCCTCCAGGGGGATGCCGTTGCGCACGGTGCCGGCCGGGGCGCCCAGCAGCTCTTCCAGCAAGCGGGTGGCGTAGGGGCCGGTCACGGCATGCATGGCATCGAAGGCCACGCGGAAATCGCTCTGCAGCAGGGCGCGAATGCGCTCGAAGTCGAACAGCTTCTGCACTAAGGCCACGTAGTCGGCCACCCCATCGACCACCTCCACCACCAGCTCGCCCAGCCGCTGCTCGCCGGGGGTATCGAGGTTCAGCGGGGCGGCATCAACGATGCGGTAGCCATCGAGACCCTTGGTGGTGGCATACACCGCATCGGTGAGCGATTCAGGGGCCGGGCCGCCATTGGCCCCGTTGATCTTCACGCCGAAGTCGCCATCGGGGCCGCCGGGGTTGTGGCTGGCCGAAAGGATGATGCCGGCGATGGCGCCGCGGCTGCGGATCAGGTTCGAGGCGGCCGGGGTGGAGAGGATGCCGCCGGTGGTGGTGATCAGCCGGGCCACGCCATGGGCCGCCGCCATCCGGGCGATCACATCGATGGCATGGCGGTTGCCGAAGCGGCCGTCGCCGCCCACCACCAGGGTGCCGCCGGCCACGCCGGGGATCACCCGCAGCGAGGCCTCGATGAAGCTTTCCAGATAGTGGGGGGTCTGGAATTGACGGCTGCTCTTGCGCAGGCCGGAGGTGCCGGGTTTCTGGTCGCTGAAGGGTTGCTCCAGGGCCACCTGCCGCACGGTGATGGTGAGGTCGGAGCTGGTCATCGGCGAGCTCGGGCAGGGTCTGCGGGGCACCAAGTTAGCCCTGGCCGCTGCCGGCACCGCTTCAGGGATTGATCGGCTTGAAGGAGAACGGTTTGCCGCCGGGATTGGTGGTCGGCTGGGTCGTGTCCGCCACATAGGGCTGGCGGCAGTAGGCGGCCACATCGCGGCTCGCCTTATCGATCGGATCGCGACGCTCCGGGCTGTTTCGCGGAGTTACCACCGAGAGCTGGCGCACGCTCCAGAGGGCGTCCTTGCAGGCGGTGGAGAGCCGGGGGTGATCGAGCAGGGGGTCGGCCAGGCGGCGCGCCTTGTCACAGTCGGCCTGGGTGTTGTCGCGTCCGCAGCTGAAGGCGGTGAGCTGCACCTCGCGGAAGGTGGTGGCCGGCGGGTAAGGCGCTTCGGCGGCCCAGGCACGGCCGGCCGCGAGGCCTGTCGTCAGGGCAGCCGTCAGGCCCGTCGCCAGGGTGAGACCGGCGCTCAGCCCAAGGCTCAGCGATGCCAGGGGGGCGGTGTGGCGGAGCGGAGCCATGGCGAGGGAACGGCACAACATCGGGCTTGCATCATGGTGGGCCCTCGGGCAGCGGCAGGCCTGTCCGCAGGGTCGGTTGTCCGGCCTGCCAGCGCCGCGACAGCAGCGGCCCGCTCACGGGGGCGGTGGTGGCCAGCAGGCGCCGCAGCCAGGCTTGCCGGCGCAGCAGCTCGCCCCGGCCCAGCTCCTGGCGCTGCAGGGCCTGCACCGCACGGATCTCGGGCAGCCGCGCCTCGGCGATCGCCACCAGGGCCTGGTCGAGCTGTTCTTGAAACGCGCGGCGCTGCGGCGGCTCCTCGGCGGCTGGGCCGGGAGCCATCCGCCCAGCCCCAACGGCGATTGCCTCACCGCATTCATCACCGCAGCTGGCCTCATCACCGCCGGCTCCCCCGCCGGCGCTAAGCAGCGGCAGCAACCATTCGGCCGCTACCAGGGCATCCCGCAGCGCCATGTTCAGCCCCTGGGCCCGCAGCGGACTCATCGGATGGGCGGCATCGCCGAGCAGCAGTAATCCAGGCCGCTGCCAGCGGGGCGCCAGCCCCGAGCGCACGCTCAACCGCAGCGGTGGCCCCACGCTGGTGGTGGGCAGGCTGCGCCAGAGCGCCGCCAGCTCGGGCGGAGCGCTGCGGGCCCAGCGTTCCGGCCAGGGGACGGAGGAGCCAGCGGCACCCCGCTCCCGCAGCCACCCCAGCCGCACGCCGCCGCGGGCGGTGCCGAACAGGGCATAGCTGCCGGCGTCGCCGATCAGGGTGGCGAAGCGGCCGGCGATCCAGGGCTGCAGGTGGGCCGCAGCTGCGTTCTCCAGCTCAAACCAGAGCACCTCCAGGGGCGGGTTGTCCTCGTTCAGCTCCAGAGCCGCCAGGCGCCGGATGGTGGAGCCGCGGCCATCGCAGCCCACCACCAGCTCGGCCGGCAGCTTGGTGCCGTCGTCGAGCACCACCCCCGCCACCCGGGCTGGGCCTTCGCTGCTCGGCAGGGTGTCTTCAGGCTTCAGCAGCAGTTCCTTCACCGCCCGGCCCCGCCGCAGAGTCAGATTCGGGCAGGCCAAGGCCTCCGCCAACATCCCTTCCAGCAGGGCCGGCGTGTCGATCAGGCTGCAGGGCACGGATCCGCCGACCGGCTCGGCCACCGAGAACAGGCTGCGGCCCTCCAGCAGGAATCTCCAGCCCCGCAGCTCCCGCCGCGGCAGCGTGGCCAACAGGGAAGCCAGGCCCATGCGGTTCAGGGCCTCGAGGCCGCTCGGCATCAGGCCATCGCCGCGGATCAAGGCGCTGTGGCGCTGCTGACTCTCTACGAGCTCCACGGCCACGCCGGCGCGGGCCAGGAGCAGGGCGAAGGCGCTACCGGCTGGACCGGCGCCCACCACCACCACAGGCAGCGGCGAGGTGCTCAGGTGAAAGAGTTGTAGTTGCGGTCGGCTTCATTCACGGCTGGATCGGTGCCGAGCAGGCCGTGCCTCTTGGTGAGCAGGTAATCCACCAGTTCCTGCTGCAGGGTGAGCAGCTCACTGGTGCAGTCCCGGAAGGCGGCGCGGTGGCGGATCTCATCGTGCCGCGTGTGCAGATCGCGCAGCATCAAGTTGATCGCATCCAGGCGCGCGGAATGGCTGCGGGGGGCGATCACCGGATCCATCGCTTTGGGTTAGGCGGATCCATGGATCGTAGTCCCCGTCGGTGGAGTGGGCCGTTGGCGAGCCCATCGCCCAGGCCAGCAGTTCCCGCAGTAGCTGTTCAAATCTTCTTCTTGCCTGAGCGCCGCTTGCCTGAGAACCAGTTGCCTTTGCGCCAGCCAAAGGCCACGGTCCGTTGGCTGGTGCGCGGCAGGGCTCCAGCAAGGAAGGCGAAGCCGGCCGCATAGAGCAGCGATGAGAGGGCGATGCGGATGGTTTCCTTGATCAGCCGATCTGGCTTGAGTGAGGCCTGAGCCTGGATGCGCTGTTGGAGGCGATTGGCCGCCTGGTCCGCTCCAACCAGCAATTCCTGGCGCAGTTGATCGATCGGGGTGCGCAGCTGGATTGGCGTGAGACCTGCGCTAGGACCCACCAGTTGACTGAGCTTGGCCTGGATCTCCTGTGGGCTGGTGGCGGCGGCGATGGCCTGCCGGAGTTCGGTGAGCTTGCGGGCCGATTGGCTGCTCTGTTGCTCGGCAGTGCTGGTGACCGTGCGGTAGAGCCTCCAGCCGGCGGAGGCCTGCAGGGGGATCAGCAGCAGGAAGCCGATTGCGGCGGCCAGGGCCAAGCGGCGGAAGGTATTGCGGCGGGCCCGCAGCTTTTCGCTGCCTGGATAGAAGGCGAGGGCCAGGGGGGTGAGCAGGGCACCCACCAAGGCCAGCGAAGCGTTGTTGATCAGTTCTGCGGCGAAGCCCAATTGCCACTGGCTATCGAGGATCTTGAGTGGCCAGGCTCTGATGACGACTGTGGCAAGAAAGATCCCCAACATCGCCAGCGAGATGGCCTCCAAAACACCGGCAAGGGAAGGATCGCTGCTGATCGGGGAGGATGTGGGGGTTGGGGATTTGGATTGCACGAATGGTTGGATGGATTCCAGGACCATCAAGCTAATCGATCTCCCTGAGCCAAACAGGCCGATAGACCACTCCGCAAGGCAGCTTCCCGATGGCTAGCTTCCCCACCACCCAGCGCTGCACCAGCCCGGCGTTCCTGATCACGCGGCGGTTGCGGCGAGCTGTGCTGCAACGCGATTCGGGAAGTGGCAGGAAGGGTGCCTGCCTTGAAGGGGGCGGCTGCAGGCCAACAGGTTCTGCCGTGTGATCGGCCCCTGCGGGAGGTGCGAGGCTCTGCCCCGGCCCTCCTATGGATGACCTGCCGCAACGAAGCCAGGAGGGCACAGTTGGGGAAAAATAGGAATACGTGGGCTTTACAAGCGGAAGCGCCGCGACTATTTTGGACATTGCTTGTTCTTCGATCAGTGCAGACGGCAGTTTGTTCTTGCTGCTCAGCACGTCGTGAAGCTCCGTGGTCACTGCTGAGTTAGCCGGCGACCTCGCCGAAGGTTAAGTCGAGCCGCTGGCTCCACCGCCTGCATCTCCGGCCGCTGCCGGCCACTGCCGCAGAGGCGCTGCTGCTTCAGGCGCTTGCGTTCCAGCCGCGCCGTGACTCCCAGTTCGGCGCCCCGCCAGAGGCGATCGATCTCTGCCTCGAAGTGGGCCGCCAGCAGCGGGGAATCGATGCGGAGCAGGGTTTCATCGTTCTGGAAGGCGGCGCTGGGACTCCAGTTGAAGGAGCCGCTGATCACGCTGCGGCCATCGAGCACGGCGATCTTGTGGTGCAGCTTGTCGCCGCCGGCCAGCCTGGGGGTGCCCACCCCCTCCAGCGCCTGCTGCCAGGGGCGATTGCCGGCCTCCAGGAGGCAGCGGTGATCCGGCTGGCTGATCGCCAGCAGGTCGAGCACCTCGCTGAAGGAGCGGCTGGCGAAGCCCGGATCGGCCAGCAGCCGCATGCGCACGCCCTTCTGATCCAGGGCGGCTAGGGCATCGGCGAGGTTCTGCCCCGAGAACACGAACAGGGCCATATCGAGCCGCCGTTGCACCCCCGCGAGTTGCTGCTCCAGCCACAGGAGGCCATTGTTGGCATCACGGCGGCGGTGAGGGGCGAACAGCACCGTGACCGTGGTGGTGCCGATCTGCACCCGTTGGCCCGGCCCCTCATCTTTGGCCAGTCCGAAGCGGCTGTCGGCCAGTCCGCCGGGCCCATCACCCCAGAGGCGGGCAAATTCGCCGGCGAACAGAGTGGCCAGCTCGGTGCTGTCGAAGCGCAGCAGGTGGTTCACATTGCCCCGAGTGCTGGGGTCATCCAGATCGCCGTGGATGCAGGAGGGGCTGAAGTTGGCTGAGCCGGTCACCACCACGCGGCGGTCCACCACCATGAACTTGTGGTGCATCAGACCGCTGCCGCGGCTGCCGTCGGCGGTGTCGTCGATCAGGGGCACCCCCCCCTGGCGCAGGATCGCCACCGCATCCCCCTGGCGGAGGGCCGCCAGCTGGGCGACACGGTGGCGCTGGTGCGGATCCAGGGCCGCCTGGTCGTGAATGTTGAGGCTGCTCCAGGGGGTGCTGTAGGTGTTCTCCAGCACCACCGCCACCCGTAGGCCACGGCGCTGCGCCGCCACCAGCGCTTCTGCCACCCGGGGCAAGGAGAGCTCCTGCACGGCCACCAGGATCTCCCGCTGGGCCCCCTGGATCGCCGTGAGGATCAATGCTTCGAGGTCATCCCCCTGGCGCCAGCGCCCGCTGATCGGGCTGCGATAGCGCTGGTTGGCGCGCTGGTTGAAGGCCACCTGGATGCCGGGTGGCAGGGGCAGATCGGCGGCGGGCGCCCCTTCGATCCGGGCCTTGGATGGGGCGCAGCCTCCGAGCAGCAGGGGCAGTGCCACGGCCAGGCATGCGGTCAGGGCCGCTGTGAGCTTTGCGCTCAGGGGACTCCGCAGCTGTGTCGGTGCTCGTTTCGAGGCCTGCACCGGTTGCCGCCCCGAAACGGCCTCCGGGCACCCCGTCGCCGGCCATCGTCGGGGCGGGGGGTTGGGTTGAGGCAGAAGCTGGCCTCCAGGAGAGTCGCCCCTGGGCAGGGCCCCACCTCCTTCCGGGATGGGTGTTGGCGAGGGCCGGCAATCGGGGGCGGATCCTTCCATGGCCCTCAGGATTCCCGAGGGCGGACAGGCCAGTGACCTGAGAGGAGCTCTGGCGGGCGAGCTGCTGGAGTGGTGGTGCAGGGGCTTAGAAGCGGATCAGGTGCTGTTCAGGTGCGATTCAGAGCCTTGGGACGAGGGGTTTCGAGGGCCTGCGCCGGAGCTGATGACTGTGGTCATGGTGGCGCCCGGCACCGGCAGCTTCAGGAGTGTCCGGGCATCTCAGAGGTGCGCAGCATCGCCACGAACCAAAGTGAGCCGATCAGCACGGCGGCCAGCACCCCGGCGGTGATGCTCACCCGCACCATCAGCAGCGACACCACCAGCGGAAACAGGATCGAGCCGGCCACGGGGGTGGCCGCCACCAGGGTGCGCAGGGTGGTGTTGGCAGGAACTGGTGGGGCAGGCGCGGACATGGCAGGAGGCTTCAGGAGTGATAAGGCAAGGGAACGGGATGGATCAGAACCATTCGGCCATAGCCTGGCTGGCGGGGTTGCTGTTGTCTTCCGGGGTGGAGCGGCGGAACTCGAGGGTGATGTTGCGCTTCTGCACGCCATCGGCGGCCATCGCCTCGATCGGGTAAAGCTGCTGGCCGTCGCGGAAGGGCACCTGGATGCGGAAGGTGCCCTCAGGGGTGAGGGGCACCTCCTCGCCGCCGATGGTGAGCCGGGCCGCCGGGTCGGTGGCGCCATACACGATCAGTTCGGCATCGGCCACCAGCCAGAACGAGCGCTGGCGGGCCGCCAGGCCGG
>B570J29579_100076_pt1 | contig 16535 bp, 10 predicted proteins | sample LakMenE27Jul10ns_FD_29579 | JGI IMG/M metagenome (IMG submission 29579) | reverse complement strand
GCATGGGGGAAAGTTCGGAATCTGCTAAAAAAGTTCTTGCCGTTTTTGATAAAGTGACTGAATTGGATATGAAGGGGGCAGTAATAAAGTCATTTAAGTTAGATGAAGTACAAAGTGAAGTTAAAAAGAAACTCGGCGGTTCTATCGTAAATGTATTCAATGAAGTTCGTGGGGAAAAAGGAATTGCTGGTGGATTTAAAGCAGCGGGTAAAGGGTTATCTGAACTTATTAAGATGGCACCGAAACTTGGAATGGCGTTGGGAATTGGTGCAATATTTGCTCTTGCAACTTCTTTAATTCATACATTTTTAGAGGCGGATAAAGAAGTATCACAACTCGGTAAAGACTTTGGCATAAGTAAAGATGAGGCGAAAGAATTACATCACACTGCACACGATGTTGCAGATGAATTAAGAATAACGGGTATTCATTCTGAAGAAGTTGCCAAGGGATTAAAAACTGCTAGTGAAAATCTTGGTGGTTTAGATTTAACAGGTGCATTTAATAGTGGAAATGCGGCAGTTCAACAGATGGTAAAAGATACAACAATTCTTACTGAAAAATTTGGATTAAGTGGTGAAGAAGCCGGTAATCTTAACAACATAGCTGCCATAACCGGAAAATCAGTCGGTGAAATGTCAATGATGGCAACTAAACTTGGAAACGGTATTTTTTCTGCAAAAGAATCTATGAAGATACTTGCCGGTATTCCAAAAAGTGTTGTATCATCTATGTCTAAGATGCCAGAGGCAATGATAAAAACGGCAATCCATGCAAAGGCTCTTGGTATGAATATGAAACAAATCGCTGACATTGGTAGAAAAAGTCTCGATATAGAACAATCCCTGCAAGATGAAATGGAGGCACGTGCTATTATAGGGAAGAATATTAATCTTGATGGTATGCGTGCCGCTGCTTTAAATGGTGATCAAGAAGGAGTGGCAAACGAGTTATTAAAGGCCGCGGGTTCTATGCAGGACTTCAATAACATGAACGTATTACAGAAGGAAGCACTCGCCAAAGCCGCCGGTATGGAAGTAGACCAGATGGCCGAAATGCTTGGAAAACAAGAGGAGTTAAATAAAGCCGGATTATCTCAGGCTGAGTTACAAAAATTACAATCAAAAAATGCTGCAGACCTTGCATCACTTGCCGCCGGTACAAATGATAAAAATAAAAAGGCGTATCTTGAAAAATTGGTAGCGGAAAAGAAATCGGAAGAAACACAGGCCTCGATGGCAGACCTAATGAAACGAATACAAGAATTGGCGGTTAAACTTGTAACACCGATAATGGATGTTGTGGATGCATTTATGAACGGCGAAGAAGGTGCCGCTGCTATGGATGGTATATTAAATGTAGTTGGTGGGACTATAAAAATGTTAGTACCTGGTATGAAACTGATTGCATCTTTGATTGGGTATTTAATTAAACCACTATCTTGGATAGCCGGTGCATTTTCGTCAACCGGAGAATCAACCGAACACCTTGCAAACGCAACGGGTAAGGTTACAGACGGTGTAGAACAAACAACTGATAAAGTTAAACCGTTACTTTCTGGATTTGGAAGTCTTCTTGGAATCGTAACCTCAATCGGTGGGTTATTCGCCGGTAAAGCTTTACTTGGAAAAGGAATGGATCTACTGAAAGATAAGGCAGCTGATTTGGGTAAAACATTGGTGTCAAAAGTTAAAGGACCACTCGGTGATGTTGCAAATAAATTAGTTGGGGGAAAAGCCGGGAGTGGTCTTACCGAAAAAGGATTGGGTGTGGCGAATAAGGCACCAATACCGGATGGTCCAGGAAAACGTGCCGGTGGATTTAATGATTTTTTTGAAAAAATGGATCCGAAGAAAATGTTAGCCGGTGCTGCCGCACTACTGATAGTATCGGCGGCACTATATGTTGCTGCAAAGGCGATGCAACAATTTTCAACTGGTGTAAGTTGGGAAGGTGTGATGATGGGAATTGTCACGCTAGGTGCACTTGTATTGGCAGTAGTTGGTCTCGGAACACTAATGTCATCGGGAGTTGGTACGGTTGCAATTATTGCCGGTGCCGCTGCCATGGTGATATTATCAGGGGCGATGTATGTCATGGGTAAGGCGATGCAAGAATTTGCAAAAGCCGCCGTAATAGCCATACCGGTTTTTGAAACATTATTTAAAGGTGTAGTCGGTATTATTGCCGCAGCCGGACAGGTAATAGTAAATGTAATAAGTGCATTTACAGGTGGCATAACAACTATCATTGATTCTTTCGTTAAACTTGGTAGTCTAAATCCAACTACCTTATTGGGAGTTGCACTTGGAATAACCGCAATATCAGGTGCTCTTGCAACATTTGGTGGTGGTAGTTTTATAGCAGGCCTCGGTGGTGCTCTTGGAAAATTATTTGATGAAGATCCTGTGGCAAAATTTAATAGATTTGCCACTATCGATGCAAAGGGTCTTGACTCTGTTGCAAAGGCGATACTTTCATTAGGACAGGCAATACAAACATTCTCAAATATTTCTGGTGGATTAAATTTGGATAAAATAGATGAGATGATTTCAAAGATAGAAAAATTGAAAGAAGCACAAACATCCTCTGCAATATCCGATTTAGGAACAACGGTAGTTGGTGGGTTGACGAATTTTGTTGGTAGTATATTTGGTTCAAACGAAAAACAATCCACTTCACCCGTCACATCTTCTCCTGCAAGTGTAAATGTATCGTCTGCAACTTCCGGCACTAATATGGCTAATGTTGAGAAAAAATTAGATACCCTCATATCGTTATTTAGTCAGGCAGCGGCACAACCAACTGTTATTAAATTTGGAGAAAAAACCGTTGAGGAATTTAAATCTGCATTAAATTTTAAAAAGGCTTATAATATTGGAATAGATAATACGTATGGTAGATCCATCTAATAATCCAACTTTTTTATATTTATTGTAAACAATAGGTAATTACAATGGCATTATTAGACTTATCATCGGACTTATCAAGATTTCGTTCACAAATTTCCCGTGAAGAAAAAAATACACCGGAATCATCGAAGGCAACGAACAATAAAAACTTTGCAACATTCCAACCTATAACAGAAAGGGTGTCTTCCTTATCACCTGCAATTAAAAAATTGGACTCCGTTAAACCGCTGGAAACAAAACTATCATCAATTAAAACGGATGATATAGTAAACTTTGCACGTCAAAATCTTCTAATAAATTCTGTTTCTAAGTATTCATCTATTAATCGGTCATATTCAGAGGATTCTCTTCGTAATGTTCAAACATCTGAAGTTGAATCCCGTTTTAATAAAATACAACAAAAAGAATTTGTCAGTAACTTATACAAATCTAATGTTGTTATTTTAAAACCAACCGGTGATAAAAATACAACATCCCCGGTTGATATAGTTTTAAATCCAAACGATTCAAGTGACAATATACAAAATCCAAATATAACAATAACTACACCACCTCTTTCGTTGGATAGAACAAAAACATCGCCGGTTATAACTAAAAATCTAAACGATTCAAGTGATAATGTAGAAAATCCAAATATTGTCATTAATACCATACCGTTAACATTCGATAGAAAAAAATCCAGTCCTTTGATTGTTATTAAAAAAAATGACACAAGTGATAATATTCAAAATCCAAATATTGATATATTACGCAAATCTTTATCATTTGATAGGGCATCTCAATCTCCCATAATATCAACACAGACTATTAAACAGGGTTTAGTTGTAAACCCAAACACAGATATTATAAAAATAGAAAATGGAATATTTCATTTAGAAGATGAAAGTAAATTAAATCCATCGGGTAAAACTATTAGATTTATTTCCGAATCTAAACTGGTGAAGAAAGAAATACGTGAAAAGAAAGACACCCAACGATATGATGGCACTTCGGGTCAATTAAAAGATAATTCTAGATTAAATTTAGATTCTGTAATTAAAACAATACCGTATGGTAGAAATGAAAATCCCAATAAGTCAAAATTATCTATCGTTGGTACTCAATCGGTAAACTTCTTTAAAGACGATAATGCAACTGGTTTTATTGTGAATGCAAAACGCGGTGAATCACAATATAAAGAAAGTTCATCCTTCGTATGGAAAGGAACTGGAAATGCAGCACCGGTGACAAATTTTATGGTGGATGTCAATGGAAAGGGGTTTACGAAATTTGCAAATATAGGTGAAACTCTTTACAATACAAATAGTTCTAAATTTGGGTTTACATCTACACCACAAGTAGATTTTTTCGATTCTGTTAAAAAATATACATCGGAAGGATTTGAGAAGTTTACAACAATAATGAAAACTGCATACCAACCGGATGCCTCCACATTTACATGGCCGGGTGGTAGAACGAATGCACCGGAAACAAACTATTTCGATAAAGAGTCTAAAAACACAACAATAGGATTTCATAAGTTTGCTAAAATGTACGATACAAAGTACGTTTCAGATTCTTCATTGTTTAACTGGGACGGTAGTAGGGAATCTGCACCAGAAGTTAATTACTTCGATATAAGTGGTAAAAACACTAATATGGGATTTCATAAATTTGCACAAGTATATGACACAAAATTTATCCCCGAATCGTCTTTATTCGATTGGGATGGTAATAGAGAATCTGCACCAAACGTTAATTATTTTGACGTAACTGCAAAAAATACAACAACGGGATTCCATACATTTGCACAACTCTACGATACAAAGTATGTGCCAGAATCATCTCTGTTGGATTGGGATGGTACTAAAATAACTGCACCAGAAGTTAATTACTTTGATTTAACTGCAAAAAATACAACAGCTGGTTTCCATAGATTTGCACAACTCTATGATACAAAGTATGTACCAGAATCATCCTTGTTTGATTGGGATGGTAATAGGGAATCTGCACCCGAAGTTAATTACTTTGATTTAACTGCAAAAAATACAACAGCTGGTTTCCATAGACTTGCTCAAATATATGATACTAAATATGCCCACGAGTCTTCTCGTTTTGATTGGGATGGTAATCGAAACGACGCACCATCTGTAAACTATTTCGATATTGGTGGTAAAAACACATCTATCGGGTTTCATACATTCGCTCAAATATATGATACAAAGTATGTACCGGAATCATCAAGATTTGATTGGGATGGTAACAGAAATTCATCTCCGGAAGTAAACTACTTTGATATTAGTGGGAAATTTACTACTAACGGATTCCATAGACTGGCCGAATTATATGATACGAAGTATGTGCCGGAATCATCAAGATTTGATTGGGATGGTGGTAGAACAANTGCACCGGAAGTAAATTACTTNGATATTAGTGGGAAAGTTACCACAAAGGGATTTCATAAACTGGCTGAACTATATGACAGTAAGTATGTGAAGGGTGCGTCTAAATTTGATTGGGATGGTACAACAACATCTGCACCAACAACTAATTTCTTTCAGGATAGATATAACTCAGGATTTAAAACATTTGCACAAAAATTAAAATCCGAATATGTCCGTGATATTTCAGAATTTACGTTTAAAGGTTCACAACCAGATCCTGTGGATTTCTTTTCAAATACAAATTCGTCTGGATTTACAATTAAAATACCCATATTAGAATCTAAGTATGTGAGCGATATTAGTAGATTTGCATTCAAAGGAACAACTCCAAATCCGGTTGATTTTTTCACAAACAATAATGTTGACGGGTTTACTATTAAAGTAAATAAAAACGAAACTAACTATAAGACTGAAAGTAGTAGATATACATTTAAAGGTAATCGTTCTTCCGCACCGAGTGTTGATTATATTGGCAATCAATATGCAAACGGNTTTGTAAATTTGATGCAACATTTAAAAACGGAGTATGCAGAAAAACAAAGTAAATTTACATGGGTTGGTTCAAGGGGTGATGCACCATCTGTGGATTTCTTTAAAATACCGGCTCAAAATTCATCGGGTATATCCGGATTCGATACATTCTTTATTGATAAGACATCAACGAAGTATTCTGATAAATTATCGAGCCTATCTGCAGAAAGTTCTAACAAAAAGTCTGCTGTAAAAAATATTCCGTACACCACGTTCTTTGGATATAGACCACAAGAACGTACAGGATTTATGGTGAACATGAGTACATTTGATGGTACATTATTTCCAATCATAAATCCAAAATTAAAGTTTGACTACAACCTGGATGCACGAACACAAATTTCAATAGTACGTTCAGAAAATCCTGCAAATTTAAAAACAGGGGAACTCGAAAATTATGCACCACTTTCTCTTGGAAAGAGACCGTGGGCAAATGGAACTTTATTTTCAACATTAGATTCACAAATACCTAATTTAAAAACAAAGGCACCAGCTGGGTCATACACTAACAAGTATGAACGTTCAATGAAAGATACCACNGAAAAACTTGGGTATCTTACAAAGTGGGCAATCACACGTCGTTCACCTTCTCCACTCGATGATCAGTATTCCAAATATAAACTACAAGATGAATCGGTTAACAGAGAAGTTGCTGNATTCAATCAACCGTATGTTGTTCGTGGTATTCAACGTGTGGGTGAAGTTGAGAATCAACGATGGGGATTTGGTGTNACATTTGATGATGGTATTATNCGTGGTGGTACAACAACTCAAGCGGAAAGAATACTACAAGACGTGGTTCGTATTGGTAAATTCACATTAAGTGCAAAGGGTGCATTATTCAACATCAAACAACTCGGTTTACAGGCGATGAATCCGGTCGTAGATGTTGACCCTAAAATATTTACAAACGGGGTTTTGGGAATATCCTCTACTTTGTTATACAATCCATTATCATTGATTGGAAACGTTGCAACTGCACGTGCCGGTGGTCATTACGCAAGACATGGTATAAATCCGTTGGATTCTGATTACTTAAACAAGTATGGAACATCAACTGTAAACAGGGAATTAAAAGAAAGATTTACTGATCCAAATTATACAAGTTTTGATAGACTACCGTCGCCAAGTATTATAAACAATGATCCAGGTGGTTACAATAGATTGATTGGATTGATGAAAGAATTATTGCCAAGTTCATTTAAACCATCTACTAGGCCGAAACCCCAATTTTTTGGCTCAATGAACCTTCTTAATTTCTTACGAGGTTCTTCGGTGATGAATCGAGTTTCTTCAAATTTCGGTGGACCAAATTCATTTCTCGGAATTGGCGGGACAAAAATCAATAGGGCATCACATCCTTATTTGGGATCATATACCACAAGTCCTATGTTATTCAATGAATCAAGTGAAACCTCTTATTTAGAATCAGCTAAGAGAGATACATTTTACGCGGCATCACGTACTTATCGTGATAGTATAATAGATAGTAATTCACAATATAAGGGTATATTAGAGGCCTTAATTGGATTACTAGAATCTGGACCTGAAAATCCGGCGGTTAACACTTCACCTTCGGATTTAAACGAAACCCTCGAATTACAAAAAGACACAAAAACCAGAATCGTAAATTCGAGTACATTTGAACCAAGATATGAGAACATAGTAGATAGAATAAGTGTACGAAACAATTACTCTGCAAAAAAGGAAGGAAGTGAATTATATCGTGGTCCAGACAGTAAAATAATAGATTCGGATTCCGATCCTATAAAGAAATATAGAACACTTGCTTACAATAAACTTCAAAAGGTAAAGCCGGGAATCTCCGGTAGATCGGCTCTATTTAATGATTTCAGACATGATTTAGAATCAAGTGGTTCCGAATCATTTATAACACATCCTGGAATCGCAAGATATGATACTAGAAATCTTGAAAATTATTTCGGGTTGGGTAAATATGGAAAACCCGGTGCACAACGTAATATCCCATATAATAGTAATGTTGTTTATAGTAAATCTGAGAAAGGTATAAATAAATTAGCGGGAAGTGCCACCAACGACGCAGAGGCTAAGAAATTTCAGACATATTCTGTTCCTAAATTAAAACCAGATTCTGAATTTAGGGGAGACCGTATAAATATCATAGACTATAAACGGGCAAATTTTGATATATCACACAACTTGGTATATGAACAAGGAGCATACAATGACAACTCTTTACCAGGTTCTAAAGATTTAGTTGAATTTTATTTCTCAAGTCTTGTATTGAGTGGACATAATTATTGTCCTGCCGAAGTTATAGTATTCCGTGCAACGTTTGATAGTATAACTGATAATCATAAACCAAGTTGGAACTCTGTTAAGTATATGGGACGGGCGGATCCTTTATACACATATCAGGGATATGAACGTTCAATATCGTTTGGATTCACGGTTCATATCGGTTCACGTGATGAAATGAAGGCAAGTTGGAGAAAATTGAACTATCTATCCTCATGGACGGCACCAGAATACACGAAAGCCGGATTTATGCGGGCACCTATGATTAGATTGAATATCGGTAATCTTTATAGAAAAATGCCTGGTTACATAAGTAATTTATCATATACATTTGATAACTCAAATGGATATTGGGAAACTGCACATTTGTATGAGGATCAAAGAATGGATGGCGCTAATAAAGATTTATCCACGCCGGGTGCATTGCAATTACCAAAAAATATTCAAGTTTCTTGTGAGTTTGTTCCGGTTGGTGTGTACAGACCAGAGTTCAGAGGTGTGATGTATTCGTTGTACGATGATAAAAACGGAGATAGTTTGGAAAATGGTTTAATACCAATAGATAACACTAAAGTAAATTATTTTAAAACATTTGATGATATGGGTATAGATGGCGACCAAAACAAATACAATTTGACTATACCACCCGGTGATGAAAATAAACCGTTGGATGGTAAGTTTGAAGATTCACCACAATCTATGCCCGGTACACCTGGTCAAAATTAATAGAAATAGGAGATAATTATGGGAAACAGATATACTTACGGACACATATTCCCAAATGCAAGAAAGGTAGAATCCGACGGTACAATTAAGACAGTTAGAAGATTATCTTCAGTTATGTATCCAGATTTTAGTACACCGGATGATACCATGATAATTTCACAGGAGGGAGACCGTTTGGATTTACTTGCCAAAGAATATTATGGTGATGAATCATTTTGGTTTGTTATAGCAAGAGCCAATTTTCTTGGAAAAGGCAGTATGAGTGTACCGCCGGGTAAAATAATTAGAATACCATACTATACCGAATATAGTGGAATACAAACACTTATAACTAACTTTAACGAGGAAAGATAATGCCGGTAGAAGGATTGAAATATGTAAACCCGTTTTACAGAGAAGTTGATTCGGAAGTTAGAATTGAATTAAATACACGTGCCGATTACTATGGTAGGAGAGTTCGTGGTGTTGGTAAGGCATACCCACGCAATGTTGCATGGTCTTATCAGAAAGTTGCATTTGGTCGAATAAAAGGCGAAGGCGGTATTGTCCTAGGAGTTCCGTGGACGAATGTTATGTCTGACCGTGAGGGTAAGTTGACGTTATACAATGCACAAAGAAATGTTCCAAACAAACCATTATTGACTTCGATAGAATTATCTAATGAAGGAACGATAGGTTCTTTGTTAAAAGGTAAATTTAGTTTTGTATTTTACCCAAAAATTACAACAAACGGATTTGTTATGGATGGCATTGAAAAGGCATTCTTCACCCCTGGAAAAGAAGTTTCCGTATCGTTTGGATGGAGTGTATTTGCCGCCGAGGCGTCCGCTTGTAAATTAAATTTTACAGGAATCGTTTATAACTTTAATTGGTCTTTTAATCCAGATTTATCCGTAACCGCAGACGTTTCGATAGTTTCAAAGGCATCAATCGCGATTGGTGCATCTGGAGACCAAAGTGTTCCAAAACAAGACGGTGACACAGAGACAAAGGATCCAGCGGGTGTTGCCATGAGTGGTAACAATTTGGTGAATGTTATTAAAGATGATTTGGCNGCATTAAATGCTATAAATAAATTAGCAGTAGGTTCGAGTAAATATTATNCAAAANAATCCACTAAGAATGGTTTGTTAGAATATTATGCAATAGGTCTTCCATTTCAAGAAGAGGGTGATGCGGAAAATAAAAACAAATCGGCTGCAATAACACCGAAAGTTTTTTGGTATGTCAAATTAGGATCAATAGTTGAATTTGCAAATGATTTAATTGCAAGATACGAAAAAGATTCACAGAAAAAGTTTTTACAAAATCTGTATAGAATAAATGTATTTGGAAACATATCAGATAAATTACCCGAAGTGCGTTCTGCTTTTCCTATTGATGTTTACTTTCCGGATCCAGATATGGGAAATTACGGGGCAAGTTGTAATCCATTCCAAACGTCTGTTTTATCGGAAGAGGTAGATGAATCACAAGGACATATTAATCTTGGCAATATACTATTGGGTACAGATTATATTATAGACACATACACCAAACATATAGAAAATAATTCTACCAATATTCCTTTTAAAAATATAACCTCTTTGTTTGAATCGCTCATAAAGAAAATAAATTTTGCATCGGGAGATATGTATCAACTAAGTACGGTTATGTATGAGAATTATAAAACCCCCGATAGTCCTGCGATTTTATCAATCGAAGATTCTAATATACCCAAATCAATAAAGGTTAATGAATTTAAGTTTGATGCAACTATATTTAAACCTCTGATAAAAAATGTTTCAATATCATGTCATCCGCCTGGACCTTTGGCGGCCGCGGCATATACACAGGCACGTGGTGATGATGCGAATAAAGTAAAACCTGGAAATGGAGATGTTTCCACCACAACTAGAAAAGAAAAGGATGAGGCGGCATTTAATAAAGAATTTGAAGATGCCAAGAAAGAAATGAATAACTCCATAAATTCGGTAGGTTCTACCGCCGGATTTAATTCTTCGTGGGGCGAAACATATCGTGGTAATTTGATAAAATATAAAAGAAATAAAGTTAAAGACGCGTCATGGTTATCTAAGGCAATATATCCAATCGATTTAAGTATAACAATAGATGGTATTAACGGGTTTAAGTTTGGGGATGTTATAAAAACATCACTGATCCCATATCAGTATAATCAAACGTATGATATGGTGTTTACCGTCGTTAAGGTTAATCACACCGTTAAAGATGGAATATGGGAGACAACATTAACTACAAAATCTAGAATCAGCATGGAATAATTATATGGCTGCAAATAGAAAAAAAATATATTATCCTGAAAATCAAATTGAACGAAATCTTTTCACACGGGGGAAAGAGTGGATGACTATTGGTGATTGGAAAGAATATATCGGATTCTATCATAGATATGAAACGGGTGAGGTATTTACAGAAAAGGATTGGAATCCGAATAAATCTTTAAAATTAACAAAGTATAAAGATATGAGTGAGTCTTATTTTAAGTATTTGGATATACGTCATTACAAAGAAATTCGTGGTCAAAAAGAAACTATAAGAACATCTGGATTAACACAACTTTCAAGTTATTCTGCCCCTCGTGCCGTTAAAGTATTACCGAGTGAAATACATCAAAAAAATGGAGTAATGAATCGGTACTTTATTTATAAACGAAATGAACCGGATAAAGTGTTTTTTGAAATAGATGAACCACAAACTGTTGATTATGAAGTAGATAGAACTGGTATAAATCAGTATTTGTATGGACTTATAACTATACCGTGGAAACTAAGTGGGCCGGAATTTGATGTTTATTCTGACAATGTATTAAAAATTTCAGGAATTTATAACACAAATCAAAGAATTATTGATAGATATTCAAAAAAATTTCCTATATTACGTACAATTCTTACAAACCCAAGAGAGTTTACAAAGTACGATAGATAAACGTTATGTTTGAAAAAATACCATGTATATGTATTCCACTCGTATCTAACGATAAGTTACATCCGAGTGAAACCACTATTTTGGCACTATATCTTTATTTTGAAGATGGAACGTTCAATTTAGTAAATTTTTCACATCCAGACAAACCTATTTCCGATATTCAACTGAATGACGTTAAACTTCACCCGAAGTCTCTGGTATTCAATAAAAAATTGTTAGCATACAATGGCTTCGATTCGGGTGTTGATTTGAACTCGTATATGCAGTATTATGTTGATGATACTATAAATGTAAGTGAATTTTACCCAAAAACATTTGAGTATTTTTACTCTAAGTTTTACAAAGATAATTCCGTCGGTAAAATAATACCAATTTCCAAACACATAGAGTTTGCGGAAAACATAATATTATTCGTGATGTCATACTATAAATCGGATAGAATTACAGAGTCATGTATTTCATACTCAGATGATTTTGTCCAAGTATTTCGGAACATAGAACAGACTCCTATAATGGTAGATGGTGTTCCCCACAAACAAAATTATATGTGGTACACCTCAACTACAAGACCGAGTAATTCTTGGAATAATTTTAACTTCTCCGCGATAAATAAAAAAGATGGATCCCGGAGTAAAATAACTTCAAAATTTAATGGCGGTAAACTAATTCAGTTTGACTATGATGCATTTCACGTAAAACTACTCGCTAAGATTTTGCAGTATAACTTNACTAAACACCCATACGAAGAAATAAAAGAAGAATTGGGNTTGGAAATTTCATATAAAGAATTTAAATCGTTGGTGTTTAAAAACATTTATGGTAACATAACCGATAAGTTTTTACAGCACCCGTTCTTTCTACGTGTACAGGCAATGATTGACGAACTTTATAATGAATACACTACAAATGGATTTATCGAATCATATTTCTATAAAAAGAGATTTAGAGATATTGAAGACGAATCTCCTAATAAAATATTCAATTACTTTCTACAATCATTGGAAACTGAGTATAATGTCCATAAGATGAAACTAATTTCAGAGTTACTTAATGAAAAGAAAAGTACCTTATCCATGTATGTCTATGATGCATTCATATTTGATATTCACCCCGATGAACTTGATATAATACCAGTATTGACTAAAGTTTTTGAGACGGATGATATGACAATAAAATTATCCATTGGTGACGATTTAAATGATATTAAAGAAATATAATACATATTTATATGTAAACAATAATGGGTAAATTATGAATGAAGTTATAAATGAATTGGTATCGGAATGGTCAAATAGAATACCATCCGGTATAATAGATATGAAAAATGAGGAACAACTGTTTATATTGCTTCAAGTTATGAACGAATATATCGGAGATAGGTGGCTCGTGTCGGAGTGGATGGATAATATTAAAAACAACAATTTAATGAGAGAGAGGAATTGAAAACACAACTTGTATGTACATTTGTCCGAAAAAATCAAATAGACCAAACAATAAATAAAATTACCGAAAATTTTAAATTATTAAACGGTAAGATATTTTTGTTAAAATCGTCACAATCTGATAATGAACTTATTTTATCGTATAACATTGTTTTAGATTCTCGTAAAGATTTTTTACCCGGATCCATATTAGTACATCGTAAGAAAGAAACAAACACAATATACACCATAAATGCATTAAATGAACTCATTGTCAATATAAATAATGGCATTCTTGATAAGAAATATCCGATAGAATGGGAGAGGTATCAAGATACAATGATGTTAAAGAAATCATCTGGGTTGAATTTAATAAAAACAGAAGTTGTTAAGATATATTCTGTTTAAATTTTTTAGTTTGACATATTTATAGTATATTGTGAACCTGTTTGGAACTAAATTAAAATATGAAGTCTTACAATAAAATAATACAAGATACCGATTATCTTATAAATGCTTTGAAAGAAGAATTTCAAATTGTTACCGAGGCCGGTGCAATAGATGATATTTTTAGCAATCTCAAGAAGTATTTGAACAAATTAACTATGATGCCGGATAATACTATAAATGCATCCAAATATCAAGAGCATGAAATAGTTGATGGTATGCGTAAACTTGGGTATGAGTATAAAAAACCTATGGGTAGGAAACTTCACTTCTTTAACAGAAAAACAAGTATAAGTTTATATCTCGGTCAAGATAAAAAACAAATAACACTACAACCATAACTGAGAGAATTTATGAGTAATGCAAAGAAACAAAAATTAAAAGAAACTATTTCAGCGGGTTCTACTTCTCCGATTAAATATATTGCATTCATAGATGCGGCATCATATATCAATCGTGGAAATGGTTTAATGACTAATATAATTGGTACAGGTACTGGACCTGAAATCTCAAAATGGTTTAGAAAACTTGCCACATCTAACGAATATAAATCAAAGGTTGACCAGTTTAAATCAATATCTTCTAGATTTTCATCGTTGCCTTCTCTAAAAACAATGTACAATGCTTTAAACAAAATAAAAAGCAAAGGATCGAGTGAGGAAGATAAAACACAATCTGAAAAAGATTTAAATCTTGTTATAAACAAAATAGGTCGTATAATTTCCTCAAAACTAACAGAAGAGGATAAAGAATTATTCCAATCGGTATCAACTTATTTGGACGGTATTTCTGCAAATATAGCTGGTAAATTAGATTCTGCCATAAATACACCGGCGGAACCGGCATCAGAAAAACCAGCGGAAGAAAAACCAGAAGATAAAGGTGGTGAAAAGTCTGCCGAAACACCGGCGGAAACTCCCACGGAAAAACCAGCGGAAACCCCTACGGAAAAGCCTGCAGAAAAAACTACTACTGAAAAACCAACGGAAAAGCCTGCAGAAAAAACTACTACCGAAAAACCAACGGAAAAGCCGGCAGAAGAAAAACCAACAGAAGAAGAACCAAAAAAAGAATCTAAATCATTCTTCACAGAAGAAGCAAAAAGAAGAATTGAAAGAATCGTTCGGGAAATCTTAATTAGTAAGATGAAGAAATCATCTAAAAAATAATTTTTCCTACACTATTGACTATTAACATTTAATTTCGTATATTTGTATTGACAGTTAACATCTGAACAGATAAAAGTTATCAGTTCAATTTTATTATTTAATTTTTAAGGAGTAATTATATGGGTATCAATTTAGATGCTATTCGTGGTCGTCTTAACACATTGAAGAATGCAAACAATCGCACTTCAAACATCTGGAAACCAGAACCGGGTGAACATCAAATTCGTATTGTTCCATACGTACACAATACAGAAAATCCTTTCTTGGAACTTTATTTCCACTATAATTTAGGTAAGAAGTCAACACTTTCTCCTATTTCATTCGGTCGTCCTGACCCTATTGTTGAATTTGCTGAAAAGTTGAAGCAAACGGGTGATAAGGAAGATTGGATTGCAGGTCGTAAGTTAGAACCAAAGATGCGTACATACGTTCCCGTTCTTGTTCGTGGACAAGAAAAAGAAGGTGTAAAGTTTTGGGGATTCGGTAAGCAAGTTTATGAGTCTATTCTCGGATTCATCGCCGACCCGGATTACGGTGATATTACCGACTTGAAGGAAGGTAGAGACGTTGTAGTTACCGTTAAATCGGCAGAAGAAGCCGGTAGAAATTACGCAGAAACAACCATCCGTATCAAACCTAAGCAAACACCGGCGACCGATAATCCTGATATTGTTGCGAAGATTAAGGAACAACCAAAAATCACCGAACTTTATCCCGAACCAACTTATGATGATTTGAAGATTCAACTCCAAACTTGGATGGGTTCAAATGAGTCGGAGGAATCCGACGGTGGTGAAGAAGTTACAAAATCAAATTCAACGAAGAATACCGTTACTACTAATGAAGTTGAAAAGGCGTTTGACGACCTGTTTAACTAATATTTGGAGTAATTTATGGCTAAAACAAAAAATGACCTAACCGATGAACTCGGTGGTTTAATCGCGGAAACCATAAATAAGCAATTTAAATCACAAAATTTAAAGACTGCTTATTTTTTGGAAGGTGATGATGATGCTCCAACTATTGTAAAAGAATGGGTATCTACGGGGTCAACTATCCTCGACCTTGCCATCTCAAATCGAAAATGGGGTGGATTTCCAGTAGGACGTGTTTGTGAGATAACGGGATTGGAACAAAGCGGTAAGTCACTACTTGCCGCTCACACCCTTCTCAATACACAAAAGAAAGGCGGTCTTGCCGTTTATATTGACACAGAAAATGCTCTGTCAACCGAGTTTCTTTCAGCTATCGGTCTCAATCTAAAAGAGATGTTGTATGTTCCACTCGAAACGGTGGAAGACATCTTTGAAACGGTGGAAGTTATTGTAGAAAAGGTTCGTTCATCAGATAAGAATCGACTCGTGACCATCGTTGTTGACTCTATTGCGGGTGCATCAACAAAGACAGAGATGGCGGCTGACTTTGATAAGGATGGATACGCAACTGCAAAGGCATTGATTATTTCAAAGGCAATGCGAAAGATTACAAATCTAATCGGCCGAGAAAGAATCTGCCTTATCTTTACAAATCAACTTCGTCAAAAGTTGAATGCACCGGCTTTCTCTGACCCGTGGACAACACCTGGTGGAAAAGGTATTCCCTTCCATGCTTCTGTTCGTATTCGTCTATCATCCATCGGTGCAATCAAAGCAAAGGTGAATGGTGTAGAAGAAGTGGTCG
>B570J29579_100054_pt1 | contig 20311 bp, 15 predicted proteins | sample LakMenE27Jul10ns_FD_29579 | JGI IMG/M metagenome (IMG submission 29579) | reverse complement strand
GGTAAAACTTTCCCCACCATCTGCCGTATCTAACAGCAGGTGTTGTGACGTGTCGAGAGGACACGATCAAAAAGCCACCCCTCGGGGTGGCTTTTTTGTGCTTGTAAGCCTAAAAGGCTTTGGCAGCCGCTCAAGCCATCTGGATGTGATCAAGCTTGTTCGTGTTGGAGCTTGATCTGGATCTGGCGGAAGGTGTTGATGGAAGGATAGGTATTGAGGCCTTCCACCTTGTCGCTTTCGCGTTGGCTGCAGACGACCTGGAGCCCACTCTGGCTCGCTGCCTGGAGTTCAGAATCTGAGTCACTCACAAACAGGATGGCCTGGGGCGCGCATCCCATTGTCTCGGCAATCAGTGTGTAGCTGCTGGGATCGTGTTTTGAGCCCGTATGGGTATCGAACCAGTGGCTGAACAGGGAGCGCAGGTCGCCGTGGTTGCTGTGCTGGTAGATCAACTGTTGAGCTGCGATCGAACCGCTGGAATACACGGCAAGCACCAGCCCCTCCTGCTGCCAGCGCCTCAGGCTTGTGGGCACATCATCAAACAGGGGGCCAACCAGTTCACCCCTTGCATAGCCATCGGCCCAGATTTTTCCCTGAAGATCCTTCAATGGCGTCACCTTTCGATCGCGGCGGATCAGAAACTTCAGGTAGGGGAGGATCCCCCTCACGCCGCTATGCTCGGGGGATTGTCTGGAGTGGCCGAGGAGGTTCCTGGCTTCCTGATCGGTGTCCTGCTGCCAGAGAGTCTCCAGCTCCTGGATCAACGCTCTGATGTTGGCCTCCTGCTGATGGGTCTCCAGGTAAGGGGCGAGGTTGGCGCTGGCGTAGGGGAAGAGGGTCTCGGTCACATAACTGACCGGGCAGGTGGTGCCTTCGATGTCGAGCAGCACATGGCTGATGCCCTCCCACAGGATCATGTCCATCACCTCAGCTCCTCTGCCCCAGGTTGGCTGGAGCTGAGCCCAGGCCTTGCTCCACCAGGGCCTCCAGCAGGAGTTGCCGCCAACGCTGCTCCAGCAGAAACTCAAGGATCTCCAGATGGCGACGGGCCTCGCTCAGCTCCTGCCCCCAGGCATACAGGCCATGGCCGGCGATCAGCAGTCCTGCGGGAGCCCTGCCCAAGTGGGGAACGGCCCTGCGACTGAGTCTGGCCAGATCCTGGTCGTTCGCCAGCACCGGAACTCGCACCTCGCTCCGGTGGGTGGTGATGCCGGCAATACCCTTCAGCATCTCGAGATTGCGCACTTCAAGATAGGCGACTCCATCCTCTTCACCGGCCTCGTCACTGGCCTCTTCACCGGCCTCTGCAAAGCCCCCTGCCTCGGCCTGTGGTGATCGTGACCCTGCCCCTGTCTGGAGCCCCTTTGCTCGGTGCCCTTCCTCCAGTGCCTTCGCCTCTGGCTTGAGGGTAAGAGATGCCGGCGCGGATCGCACCGCCCACGCCCAGCTCCATTGGGACAGCAAGGTACCGGCCTGGGAGTGAGTATGGAGCACGGCACCAGCCCCCGTTTCGTTCACGATGGCGAGATGGAGCAGGGTTTCGGCGCTGGCCCTGCCGCTTCCACGGCGAACCTGGCTGTCGCCATCCACCACGATCAGCTCCTGTGGGCGCACCCTGCCCTTGTCCACGCCACTGGGCGCCATCAGCAGCAGCAGGGGCTCCTGCTTGAGCACGCAGCTGAAATTGCCCCCGGTGCCATCACACCACCCCCGCTGATGAATGGCCGCCATCGCCTCGCAGAGTTCCTCTCTGAGCTTGCCTTCTTCATCCCCGGAGAACCTGGTGGAGGCGTTGCGATCTAGCGGGGGCACGGGGGGCACGGCGGGTCGGTGCGCACGGGGCAAAGCTCGGTGCCGGGGCGCGGCTTTCCAGGCATCAACCAGGCTAGGCGGCGAGGGGCGGAGCCAGCTCGTGGTGTTCCATGCAGCCCCCCACCCCTGACTGACTCAAGGCCTCAAGGAGCCGTCCTATCGGCTGGACTGCGCCTGGGAATGTCACAGGACATTCACTTCTGGCAGCAGGGACACCAATGGGTGCTGCGTCCGGCCAACCGATCGCGCATCAGGGGGGTTCCGCAGCGACGACAGGGCAGGCCGCCTCGCCTGTAGACCCAGGCCTGGCCCCCATAGTTGCCGTTGGTGCCGGTGAGATCCCGGAAGTCGCTGAAGGTGGTGCCACCGGCCCCGATGCTGGTCTGCAGGATCTCCACCACCGCCCCCCGCAGCCGCTCCAGCCTTTGGCTTCCCAGCCGGCCACTCACGGTTTGGGGGAGGATTCCGGCGGCAAAGAGGGATTCATCGGCATAGATGTTGCCGATGCCCGCCACCAGGGATTGATCGAGCAGGGCACTCTTGATCGGTCGCCGAGTGCCTCGCAGCCGTTCCTGGAGGTAGGGGGCGCTGAAGCCAGGATCAAATGGCTCCGGGCCCAGCTTCGCTAGTCCGGTGATCACGCTCTCCACGGCTCTGCCCGGTGGTACGAACCACATCTGGGCAAAGCTGCGGGTGTCGATGAAGCGCAGCTCCGCGCCGCTCTGCTCCCAGATCCTCACGCGTGTGTGTTGACCGGGATCGGAACCTCCTGCTGGGCCGCACCTGGCCCCTTCGGGAGCTCCGAGCCATAGGAACTGGCCGGTCATGCGCAGATGGACGCCCCAGATCCCCGCCTGCTGACCATCGGGATGGCGCAGCTCCGCCAACAAGTACTTGCCGCGGCGGCTCCATTGCTCGATCCTGCAGCCCTCCAGGGCCAGGCGAAACAGGGCCGGATCGGGGGGGGCGGCGATGGCCCGGTCCCGGAGAACCTCAACCCTGCCAATCAAAAAATCCTGGGTCTGACGCTGCAGACCCAGGCGAACGGTTTCGACCTCGGGCAATTCCGGCACGGCGAGGTCGTCGGATGTGGAGGGCTTGGTGCCGAGTCGCTATTGCCGGTGACCTCAGGCCTGCTCGAGTTCGCTCTCTGCGAAGTTGTTGGTGTTGAGGCCGCCTTCGCTGCCGCTGATGCCGCTGTAGTTGACCTTGTCAAAGCGCACCACAACCGGGTAGCGGATGCCGGAGGTATCGACGGAGGCCACGGTGCCCACGTCGTTGAACCAGTAGGACTCGGGGCGCTTGATGCGCACTTTGTCGCCGCGGGAGATGGCCATCGCTGCTGCGTTTGATCGAGTGGCTTTCGGGCCGACCCTACCGTTGATGGGAGGTCTGCAACGCGGGGACGTCACGATTCGTCGTTTGCCCTCCGTTCGGCTGCTCTGGGTGGTCCGGAGGGGATAGTCCACACCTGGGGCCTGCACAACGGGGGCGCGGCGGTCGCGCTGCCCTCGGCCTGCACCTGCTCCTGCACCTGCTCCTCGCCGAGGGCTCTGCTGGCCTGCGCCTTGGGCGCTCGCCTTGCCGCTCCCGAGGGCCATCGCCCGCCTTCGGATCGGGCGTGGTGCGGGGGGCGATGCGGGGAGGCGATGCGGAGCCTCCCGCGGAAGGGCGTGGCAGCATCCCCCTTCTCTCGCTGCCGCGCCCATGGTCTTCACCGAGGCTCCCGTGCTCAGCCTCGATCTGCCCGATCCCGGGCAAGACGACATCAGCACGATGGAGTTTCTGGCTCGCCTCGAGGAGGCCTGGGCTGTGTGCGACCGCTTCGATCTCCAGACCGAGATCTGGCGCGGTCGCATCCTGCGGGCGGTGCGGGACCGCGAGAAGCGGGGCGGCGAGGGACGGGGCACCGGTTTCCTGCAATGGCTGCGGGAGCGGGAGATCAGCAAGACCCGCGCCTACTCCCTGATCCAGCTGGCCGATTCGGCCGACAACCTGGTGGGCGAGGGGCTGCTGGAGCCAGACAGCGTGAATCAGTTCTCCAAGCGGGCCTTTCTGGAAACGGCCCAGGCGGAGCCGGAGGTGCAGCAAATGATCAGTGAGGCCGCCAACGGGGGGCTGCCGATCACCCGCAAGCAGGTGCGGCGGCTCTCGGATGAGTTCCTGGCCGCCACCAGCCCCCTGCTGCCTGAGGAGATTCGCCAACGCACCGCCGAGAACCTGCTGCCCCCCCGGGCCGTGGCCCCCCTGGTGAAGGAGCTGGCCCGCCTCCCGGAGGAGCAGCAGGACGATCTGCGCCGGGTGCTGCGGGAGGAGCCCGAGCTCGAGCGGGTGAAGGATGTGACTCACACGGCCCGCTGGCTGCACCGCGCCGCCGAGGCGAGCCTGGCTGTGCGCGCCTTTCAGCAGGGTGACCTGGATTTCGAGAAGGCCCTCCAGGAGGCGCAGCGGCTCGATGCCCTGGGCCTCCTGGCCGATGCCGTGGGTCAGGCCCAGGCCCTGGAGAGCGCCGTGCTGAAGCTCCACACCAGTTGGCGGCGGCTGGGGGGGCTACAGGAGCGGCTGTGGGTGGAGAGCGGCAGCAGCACACCCCACCTCAGGGAGCTGCTCATTAGCCTCCAGAGCCTCAGCGGCAGCACCTTGCGCGTTTCCCTGGGAGAGCTGGCGGGGGGCAAACGGCTGCGGTTGCAGTTGGTGGAGGAGGCGGCCGACCGGCTGGAGGCGCCACCGCTGCCCTCGCGGGACGGTGGCGATGGGGCTCCCCGCTAACCCCTAGGGCCCATTGAAGCTTCGGCGCATCACGCAGGGCACGGCATGGTCTCCGACTGCATGAGCGCCATGGGAGCCGGCATCCCCTGGCTGCGCGGCTCAGGAACTCCACCAACGACAGGGTGGGCGGACGGCGGAAGCGGCCCGCCAGAGATTCCGGTTGGCCGCCGCGGGTACCCCCAGCGCCGCCACCCCTGGGGCAGGTAGTGTGCGCATTACACCAGGGATGGGGCTGATGGCGCCGGACGATCCGCTCGCCCAGGCGCTGCATCGGCACTTCGGCTGGGAGACTTTCCGGCCTGGCCAGCGGGCCGTGGTGGAGGCGCTGCTGGCCGGCAGGGACTGCCTGGCGGTGCTGCCCACCGGGGCGGGCAAGTCGCTCTGTTATCAGCTGCCTGCCCTGGTGCGGCAGGGACTGGTGGTGGTGGTCTCGCCCCTGGTGGCCCTGATGCAGGACCAGGTGAGCCAGTTGCAGCGCCGTGGTGTTGCCGCTGCCTGTCTGCACCGGGGCCTCTCCCCCCAGGAGCGCCGCCAGCTGTTGGAGCGCCTGCGGGATCACCGCCTGCGCCTCCTCTATCTGGCTCCGGAGCGGTTGCAGGCGGAGGCCACCCGCCAGCTGCTCGAGGATGTGATCGAAGCGGGTCAGCTGGTGGCTCTGGCGGTGGACGAGGCCCACTGCATCAGCGCCTGGGGCCACGATTTCCGGCCCGACTACCGGCGTCTGGGCCAGTTGCGTTCCCTCTGCCCCGGGGTGCCCCTGGTGGCCCTGAGCGCCACGGCCGGGCCCCAGGTCCGTGCCGACATCATCCGCCTGCTCCAGCTCCGCAGCCCGCTGGTGCAGGTGCGTTCGGCCCGCCGACCCAACCTCAGCTATGGCATGGCCCTGCGACCCGCCGATCCCCTGCCCCAGGTGCTGGAGGCGGTGCGTGGGGCCCGGGGCGCCGTGCTGATCTATGCGCGCACCCGCCGCTCGGTGGAGCAATGGGCCACCCGGCTCGGGGGTGCCGGCATCGAGGCGATTGCGTATCACGCCGGCCTGGATCCAGAAAGCCGCCAGCTGGCGCTGCAGCATTTCCAGGACCACCCCACGCCGGTGCTGGTGGCCACCGTGGCCTTTGGCATGGGAGTGGATCGCCCCGATGTGGGTCTGGTGCTCCATCTCGATCTGCCGGCCAGTCCCGAGGGCTACCTGCAGGAATCCGGCCGCGCCGGTCGCGATGGTCTGCCGGCCCGCTGCCTGGTGTTCTTCGATCCGGCCGACCGGGTGAGCCTGGGCTGGGCGATCCGCTCCTCGGGGCAGCCTGGACCGGAGGCACTCCAGGAGGCGGAACGTCTGCGTCAGGAACAGGCCCAGCGGCAACTGCGCCGCATGGAGGCGGTGGCAGAGGGGGAGAACTGCCGCGAGCAGGCCCTGCTGCTGGCGGTGGGGGAACTGGTGCCCCCTTGCGGCTGCTGTGACAGCTGCCTGCGCCGTTCCCGTGGAACTGACTGGTCAACCCAGGTGGAGATGGTGCTCCAAGCCCTGGGGGCTCGCCGGGGGCGGGATCTGCGCAGCCTCGCCGAACAGCTGGCGGAAGGATCCAGTCTCGATCAGGAGCGCTGGGCCTGGCTGGCCCGCCGCCTCGTGCAGGAGGAGCTGCTCAGCGAGAGCGATGACGGTTCCCAGAGGCTCTGGCTGCGGCCTGTTGCCGAGCACTACCTGCGGGATCCCTGGCCCCTGCACTGGGCGGCTTGAAGGACCAATGTGCGCCGGGGCCTGCCAAGGCCCGGCGGATCAGTGCCCAGCCTTAATGGGTCTGATCCGGATCAGCCTCGGCTGCTGCAGAGATCGTTCACGAGCCGCCGCTCGAAGTCGGCCTGGGGATCATCCCAGGTGCGCCAGTCGCCGGCCGCGCTGGTGGCATTCATCTTGCGGGCGCCGCAGTTGATCGCGAGGTACAGAGTGTCGCCCTTGGCATTGAGGATCGGTGCCACCAGGCTGCCGCCCATCGGCTGCCAGTTCGACCAGTCGACCTGGAGGGGCCCGTAGCGGCGCCAGCTGTTGGTGGCCACCGCGGCGGCGGGTGCGCTGGCCTGGACGGCGGTCGCCGCCGCTGTTCTGGTTTGAGGGGCCACGGGGCGCGGACTGATGCTCGCTGCCGCGGTGCTCGGGCGGGGGGTGGGCACGGCCGCCGCCAGCGGGGTGCTGGCCGCCGCCGCGGCTGCGGCGATTGGGGTTCTCGCCACGGGGGTCGTGCGGACCGGGGCTGCCACCGCGGTGGGCTGCCAGGAGGAGGCGGCTGGGGCGGTGGCGCTGGCGATCGCCTGGGTGACCACCGGTTGGCTGGCCTTCGGCACTTCGGCTGCTGCGGTGGGTTCCGGCCGGGGAGCCGCGGCCTGGACCGGGCGCTCCAGGGGGGCCGGAGCCGGGGTCGGCCGGGGAGCGGCGGCCACTGCGGGGCGGGGCGTCGCGGCCACCACGGGGCGGGGCCGGGGCGCCGCCGGTTCTCCCTTGAGCTTCAGCTGGCTGCCCACCTCCACGTGGTCGGGATCGTTGATGGCATTGATTGCCACCAGGCGACTCATCGGTACCCCATAGCCATCGGCAATGGCCGAGAGGCTTTCGCCGGAGCGCACAACGTGCACGTTGGCGCCCTTGCGGAACGGGGTTGATGCGGCGGCTGTCGCCACCTTGCCGGTCACCTTGAGGGTCTGGCCCACCTCCACGTGGTCGGCCTTGCTGAGGCCATTGAGGGCGATCAGCTGGTTGAGGCTCATGCCTTGGCGGGCGGCAATTTCGGAGAGGGTGTCGCCCTCCCGCACGGTCAGCCGGCCGGTGGCCACGGCGCCACCTCCGGAGGAGCGGCTGCTGGAACCTGCTCGGCCGGGCACCTTCAGCTTCTGACCCACCTCCACGTGGTCGGCCTTGTTGATGCCGTTCAGCTCCATCAGCCGCTTCATGCTGATGCCGAGCCGGTCGGCGATTTCGGAGAGGGTCTCGCCCGGTTTCACCGTGACATCTCCGGCCAGGGCCGGCAGCGGCAGCACCAGGGCAAGGGCGAGGGCGGCGAGGGAGCGGCGCATGGACACCCGGAAGGCAATGGCGGCACGTTAAAGGTCCCGCAAGGGCTCGCCCAGCCCCCCCTGCGGATGAATCTTCCGGAATGGGGCCTGGATGCCGCAGCCCAGCAGCAATCGCTAACCCAGCAGTCGCTTCAGCAGAGCGAGTCGATTGCCGTAGGGGGGGTAGCGGAAGGGCAGGTCGAAGCGGAACGGGCGCGCCACCACGCTGCGGCGGTGGGAGAAGGTGCGAAATCCCGTTTCGCCGTGGTAAGCCCCCATGCCGCTGGCCCCCACGCCTCCGAAGGGGAGGTTCACAATCCCGGCCTGCACCACCACATCATTGAACGCCACGCTGCCCGAGCTGGTGGTGGTCAGGAGGCGATCCTGGGCCCCGCGGCTGCGACTGAACAGGTACAGCGCCAGGGGCTTGGCACCCCGGCGGACCCGCTGGAGCGCCTCCTCCAGGTCGGCAACCGTGACCAGGGGCAGCAGGGGGCCAAACAGCTCCTCCTGCATCAGGGGATCGTGATCGGGATCCTCCACCGCGATCAGGGTGGGGCTGATCCGCCGCCGGGCCGGATCGGCCTGGCCGCCCGCCAGCACCCGGCCGGCGGCCCCCTCCAGCAGGCCGCTCAGGTGGCCGAAACGCTGTTCGTTCACGATCGCCCCCAGGTCGGGGCTGGCGATGGGATCGCTGCCATAAAGACGCTCAAACTCCCGCTTGATCGCGGCCACCAGGGGCTCGCGGATCTCGGGCACCACCAGGAGGTGGTCGGGGGCCACGCAGGTCTGACCGGCATTGAGGCCCTTGCCCCAGGCCAGCCGCCGCGCGGTGACCTCGAGGTCGGCGTCAGCCAGCACGATGGCGGGACTCTTGCCGCCCAGTTCCAGGGTCACCGGCGTGAGCTGCCGGGCCGCGGCGGTCATCACCATGGATCCCACCCGTTCACCGCCGGTGAAGAAGATGTGGTCGAAGCGTTCCTCCAGCAGCGCGGCCGCCACCTGGCCATCGCCGAGCACCACCTGCACCGTTTCCGGGGCGAAATGGCGGGGAATCAGGCGGGCGATCAGCTCGGCGGTGCGCGGGGCGTGCTCGGAGGGCTTGAGCACAGCCGTGTTGCCGGCTGCCAGGGCGCTCACCAGGGGATGGAGGCACAGCTGGAAGGGGTAGTTCCAGGGGCCGAGGATCAGCACGCAGCCCAGGGGTTCACACACCACCCGGGCGCTGGCCGGCTGGGCCCAGGCCGGCAGGCCGATCCGCTGCGCTTGCATCCAGCTGGCCAGGTGGCGGCGGGAGTGGGCCAGCTCATGCCGCACCGCCACCAGTTCAAAGAAGGCCTCGGTGGCCGGTTTGCCGAGGTCGGCGGCGAGGGCGGCCATCACCTCCTCCTCGTGCTCGCTGAGCAGGCGGCCGAGGCGGTTGAGTTGGTCGTTGCGCCAGGAGCGGGGCCGGGTGTCGCCGCAGCTCACCGCGGCCCGCATGGTGCTGATCGGCACCGCCAGCTCCGGGCTGGTGGGGCCGGTGCCGTGGCCCCAGGCGACGCCGGCACTGATATCGACGGGCGCGGGGGCGCTGGCGGAGGTGCCGGGGGTCATGTGAAGAGAAACGGGTGTTTACGCTGGCAGATTGCGGGCCTCACTGAGGCCGTGGGGGCGCCGGGGAGCCATCCGACCCCAGGCCTGGTCATCGGGATGGGGCTTCGGGATGGCGTGGTCGAACACCAGCTGATCGGTGGCCGCTTCTGATCGAGTCGGCCGGGACTGGGCGGTTGCCGCCGGGGCTCAGCGCGGTGGGCCATCCGCCGGCTGACAGCTGCGGCGGATCACCGTGAGCCGCAGGGCATCGAGATCCGCTGCGCCGGGCCCCTCGAAGGCGAACAGCAGGGCTGAGGCCAGGGGCAGATCACCTCGCTCCATCGCCGCCTCCACCGCCAGGCGCCAGCGGTACGGATCGCGGCCGAGGCTGGCCAGCAGGGCGTCGCCCCGGGCGAGCTGCCTGGCGGGGGAGCCGATCAGGCGCACCTCGGCAAAGGAGGTGGCACCGCCTTCCAGCGGCCGCAGCCGCAGGGTGAGGGCCTGCCCGGGGCGGATCGGCTCCAGGGGCCAGGGAACCGGACCCTCGATCGTGCCGGCAGGGAGCGCTCCGAAGGGGGCCCCCGCTAGCGGCCGGGCGATGCCGGCCGTGGTGCCCTGACGCCACAGCAGGCGGTTTCCTTCGAGGATCTGCAGCTCGCTCAGGGGTTCCACCACGAAGAGGGTGGGCCGGCTTACGGCCACCAGCGCCGCCGGTAGGGGGCCGCCGGGGTCGGTGATCCGGGGCGTGATCACGCAGAGGGAGAGGGCGGCGCCGGCGGGATCTGGCCGGCCGGCCAGGGCGGGAGAGCCCAGCGGCAGGAGGATCGCCAGCCAGGCCAAGGCCAGGGACCGGTGCGGGCGCCAGCCTCGCCAGCCCCGCCTGCAGCGACCCATCGAGGGCCCTCGCTCGGGCCCGGGGCCATGGTCCGACACGCTGCTCCATCCTCCTGGAGCGTCCCATCCTGATGGTGGCGGCGGCGGCGCGGTGGAGCCTTCGGGGCTGACGGGTGAGGAATCGCGGGCTTCGGGCTGGGGAGGATCCGCAGGCGACCGTTCCGAGATAGTCCCTTTCCCGCCACTTGCGGGGGAGCGTCCGCCCTAGCGGCCGGGGCTGCTGCCGACCGTGGCCGATCCCTTGCGGGGGCGAAACGGATTCGCACCGCGCCGATCAGCTTCAGGCTGGAGTTCGGGGAGACGGCGGGGGCCTGGGCCCGCCAACTGGGTCTGTGCCACCCCACTGCAGCGGTAGGTGAACCGTAATCCCCGTCACGCCTGCGGAGCCCAGCCTGGCGATCAGATAACTGCCCGCCTCCTTGGCATCGTTGTAGAAAACATCACCACTGGACGTGTTGACGAAGATCCCCGCTGCCGCGCCAAAGGAGGCTCCATTCATCCCGGCGCCTTTGAAGAACGAGCTGGACGCCAGGGTATTGCCGACCCCATTGCCTCCAGAAAATGTCAGGCCCTTGATCCCAGCCGCCGAGGCTCTAACCAAGCCCTCGTCCAAACGATTGGCCAAGATCAAGGCATCGTCTTCAATAACAGGTCCAGCGGAAGATCCCGGCTTTGACCTAACGATGTAGGCCTTGAAGTCTGTGATGCTATCGGCATTTAAACCACCGCGATTCGCCAGTTCAAATTGGTCATTGCCTGCCCCCCCCGGTCAGAACATCGACTCCAGCGCCTCCATCCAGCGAATCGTTTCCGGCACCACCTAAGACCTTATTCGAATCGGCATTGCCAATGAGGCTGTCGTCAAAGGCATTCCCGGTCACATCCTCAAAGTTCTGGACCAGGCAACCCCAGGAGACAGTAATGATTCGAAAAGTATCCTGCTGCTTGACAGAGTTGCCATGTTGACTGTTCATTGCGAATCCTTTGGTAAGGGATAGTTGTTGGCAGGCTGGAGTGCTTCAAAGCTGATGCGAAACAAAAGTTCTCCATGAAAAACCCTCGGGGAGGATTGACATGCAGTGGGATAAGCAACGATCCCATGGCTTGGGCGATTAGCGATTGCGGATGGGAAATATTTCGAGCAAAGGTGTACGAGGAGGGCCAAAGTTAAAACCGTCTCTTGGGAGTTCCTTTAAACTAAACTGCCCTCTTGTCGGCTCAGGTGTCATTCCGCTCTCTGGTCCACCTACAGGCCTCGGATTTCGGCCAGTGGCTTCGACCTTGGCGATAGCCTTGACGGATAGACAAAGTTAAAATCCGGAAAAGCCAGCTTGAAGTCATTGTCAGCAACATCTACATTTGCATCTCGAATGCTTGCACAAAATAATACTAGCTCGCTATTCATTTCTGGCTTATTTCTTTTCACGAAGGCTTTCGTGTTTTCGCGGTACTGCTGCATCAATTCGTTTGCTAAGGGGATGCGAATGCCGGCCGTGATGCCGGAATCGCCAAGGCCCGAGCGTACTGCACATATATTATTATTGAATAAGGCTCAACTCTGAATGCTGCCTGCGTAGCTGCTGGCATTGATTGTGGTCACTTGGCATGTGATTGAGTGTCGCCAAAATTGATGCTTTCAGTAGTGTTGAGTTTTGGCTCTGTTATCCCCGAAGCAGTGGGGTACGTGAGAATCGGGTTGAGCGGCTGGCTGGCCACGGCAACGGGAAGCAGCAGCGTCAGGGCAGGGACGAGTCCAGGTGATGGTGCGTTTCAGACTGGCTATTCTTGGCTTTGCTTCGGATTGGGTAGACCCCTCTCTCATCTTCAATGCCTCTGGAGTCTTTCGAATAGGGCCATGTTTCCGAATGTGTGGGAACAGCCCTAAGTCTGCAGGCTCAGCGAAAAAAGGTTGTCACTTGGCTGAGAGGCTTGCATCTGCACGCAGGTTGAGATAGCCAGCTACGTCTGCCTTGTGTTCAGTTCGACCACCACTTCATCCCCGGACAGAGCCTGGAGGCAACGCATCGGCAGGGGCCCTGCAGGCCGCTCCAGAACACAGGTGCTGCAGCCGCCGCCGAGGGGCCCCAACACCGGAGCTGGCGCAGACAGAACCCTGAATTCCGCTAGCCTTAACAGGCGATTTAAGCTCATCGGTTACCCGCCATGCCTCGCTCCCATCGTCGCCTGGCGGCACACTTGCACTTAAAGGCGTGGTTGCCGCTGCGGGTAATCCCGCTGCTTGCGCTTGGCTTTTGCTTGGGGTTCGAGTCAGCCGCGCTGGCCAAGGAAGCTAAGCAAACAATCTGCTGCCGCTCTTCCGGTGGCACCCGCGGCACCTGCCTCAATCTCTGGGCCCACCTGGTGCCGCAGAGCAACCGCTTCAATCCGGGTAGCAGCCGATTGATCGCCTTGTTGCAGGGCCCCTCTGCCCAGCCCGCCGCGATGGCTGTGGAGTTTTTCACGCTGGCGGGCGATCCGGTGGGAATGCAGACACTGCCCCCCCAGGGGGTGGGAGTGCGGCTGTTGCAATTGCCCGAAGCGGATCGGCCAGTATTGCGTCAGCTCCTGGTTTGGGAAAGCTTTCCCACCTGCCAGCCCAACAAGCCCCCCACCAGAACCACCCTGGTGGCGGAACCGCTCCTGGATCAGCTCAGCCCCAAGAGCCTTGCCGTTCGAAGCCCGCAGTCGCTCGTTGAGCGGAACCAGCAGGCGCTGAAAGACCTGAGCAAGGCCTGCGGAAGGTTAGCCGACACCAAAAGCTTGCTCGAGGCCTTTGGCTTTCAAGTGGACGAGTGGGCTGCGAAGTTGCCCGCCCAGCTACCGGTCTCTTGCGAAACCCTTTCGCTTCAGTCCCTTGGGATCCGGTAGTGCCCAGCGCGGGAGTTCAGCTAGCCCCAGGTTTGGAGAATCAGCTGGCCGCAAGCGAGTTGATCAGCTGCATGAAATCTGGCGGGATCCTACTCAACACAATCCGAAAACTGCCATTGCGCTCCTCGCGCACCTTGCCATAGGCCTCGCCGCTGATCCCTGGAAAACTGAGCGCCAGATTGTCAAACAGGGCAAGGTTTCCCTCGGATAGCCCAATCCAGGCTTCCCGTTCGGCCAGGTGCGTGGCAACCGCGGGCCGCTTTGAACCTTGCCGCTGCTTTCCCTTGAGGATGACGTAAGCAATCGCCAGGGGCTGCTTCAACGCATGGGGGCCTGGACCGGGGATGGGCAAAACGAGGTCATGGGAGCCGCCGATCGCTCCAACCGCAAACACATGCAAGGGCTCGCTGGCTCCCTTCACCTCCACCCGGTACTCGGCATCAATGCGAAGTGGCGCTGCCACGGCATGCACCGTGGATTCCGCCGCTAAAACCTCACCGCCCACCGTTAACGCTTCGATGCGGGCGGCCAGATTCACAGCAGCACCCACCACGCCATACTTCGCCCGCTGGTGTGAGCCGATCGTGCCGGCCACCACATCACCGCTGCAAAGCCCAAGGCCCATCTCGAGCAGTGGTAGCCCCTGGGAGGCATTGGTTTGGTTCACCCTTTCCATGGCGAGCTGCATGGCGAGCGCACAGGCAAGGGCGGCTTCGGCATGGTCGTGGCGCTGATGGGGTGCACCGAACAACACCAGAATCGCATCACCCAACACCTCATCGATCGTGCCGCCATAAGCCTCGACCACTTCAAACATCACTGCGAGATAATTATTCAGCAGCCGCACCATCAGGTCTGGTTGGTGATCCTGGCTGAGCAGGCTGAAACCCCTTAGATCGCTCATCAATACCGTCACGTTGCGCAGCTCCGTTGTCGGCGGTGCTGTGGTGGAGTTCTTTCCCAGCAGTTCAGCGGCCACTTGTTTGGATACAAATCGATCGAACAGGCTGCGCATCGTCCGGCCTTCGCTTTCCAGGGCGAGCCCTTTGAGCTGTTGGTTGGCGCCGCGGCGGCTCCATGCGGCTGCGGCCATCAGCGCAAAGGCCGCGAGCGGTAGGGCCGCATCCAGCCACACCCCCAGCGCCAGCAATCCCGCCGTTGCTCCCACCGCCAGCACCATCCCAACGGCCACCACCCCGAGGCTGCGGCGCAGGCTGGGAACCGCTTCACCTGCGATCACCCCAGCCCCGATCGCGGCCAGAAGCAGCAACCCATTGACCGGGCTTGGCGCTGCCTGGATCCCCTGCGGCCGGCCGGCCAGATCGGCCAGCAGGGCGGCCAGGCGGTGCGCGTGGATCTCCACCCCGGGGAGGGTGAAACGCCTTTCGCCCTGCCTCCATTGGCTGAAGGGAACGCTGAAGTTGTCCTTGCTGGAGGGTGCCACCACCCCAATCAGCACGAGGTTGCCTCGCAGCAGCTTCTCCTGGGATGGGCTCAACTTCTCCTCCAGCAGGGAAGCAAGACTCATGCTGGGAAAACTGCCCGGTTGGTGGAACGGGAGCATGCGTTGCAGGTAGCCAGGAGCGCTCACATTGGCTTCCGGCAGATAGCCTCCGGCTCCTGGTTTCAGGGCTGCCAGATCGGCCGGCTGCTGCTCCAGTGTCTGCAGCAGCTGGTTTTGGCCCGTGGCGATCTGCAGCATCCGCATCGGCAAGGAGGCCTTTCCTTGCTGCAGCTCTCCGGTGATCTGGAGCAGATCGCGCCGCACCAGGCCATCCTGGGGATCGGTGTAGAGGTCGGCATAGGCCTGGCGGTTGGCTGGAGTTCCGGGGATCGCCTGCTTGCCATCGAGCTCGAAGTAGATGGACACCAGCCGGGGGTTGGTTGTTGCCAGCCGTCGCAGCCGCTGCCAGCCCTCACCGACAGGCTGGCCGCAAAACATATCGAGCCCGATGGCGCGCACGCCGATCCGATCGAGCCGTTCCACCGCATCGGCCAGCAACTGATCGGAAACCAGCGGCCCATAACGGTGCAGGTCAGCTTCACTGATGCCGATGATCCGCACGGGTGTGCTTGCCCCGGAGGGGGCCGGCCGCAGCTGCACCGCCAGGTCGTAGGCGAACAGATTGAGCCGTTCGCTGAGGCGGCTTTGGCGCACCATCAGCAGCAAGCCAAGGGCGGCCGCGTAGGGCATGAGCTGACGCAGGATCGCAGTGAGGCGGCGGCCAGAACCAGGCAACGAAGGGGCCACTAAAAGCGATAGGCCACTTTGGTGTACCAACCGCTGCCCAGGATCCATTGATCCCAGTAGGCCCAAGAGCCGCTCTGGAATTGCCTCACCCAACCCAATTCCAGTTCACCGTGGCGGCCGCGGCTCCAGCGCAGCAGCAGCCCGCCGGCACCAGCGCTCTCGCTCAAGGTGGCGCCGGGCACCTCGGTCCACACCTTGCCCGCTCCGATGAACGGCACGAGCTGCAGAGCATCCCTGGTGCCCCGCCACAGCAAGAAGGCGAGCTCCGCGCTGCCAAGCAGGCCACTGTCGCCGCTCACCACCTGCCCGGGCAGACCCCGCAGGCCGTTGTCGCTCCCGAGGCTGAAGCCCATCGGATTGGTGAGGGGGGCGAAGGCAAGCTGGCCTGCAGCCCGCAGCTCGAGTTGCCAGCGCGGCGCCAGCTGCCAGAAGGTAGCGAGTTGGGAGCCGATGGCCCGGGATTGGTTGGGCACAACGCCGAGGAAGTTGAGCTCCTGAAGTTGGGCTGCCGTGCTGATCGCACCGATGCCTTGCAGGCCATAAAGGCTGGCGTTGAAGGCCAGCGGGCCCGCCGTCCTGTTGTACCCCAGGCCGAGGCGGGCGAAGCCCGAGCGCAGCCAGCCCTGATCGCCACCACCCACGATGACGGGTACGCTTTCACCACTTAAGAAGGCATCATTGCGATTGGCGCTGAGGCCCACAAAGGCCGACCAGCGATTCTGGAGTGATTCGTACAGGGTGATATCCAGCTGGCTGAACAGCTGGACTTGGCGAAAGCTCAGATCGTGGTAAGGCTGCGGTGCCTCCACCAGATTGCGACGGCTGGCGCCGAAGGCGGTGGTGAGGCTGAACTGATCAAGCAAGGGGAGGGTGTAGCTGAGCGATCCATTCAGGGAGCCGAGTTCGGGATCGGAATCCGCGTTGAGTTCGCCAAACAGAAGCAGGCTGTCTCCCTTGAGCAGGGCACTGTTTTGCACCAGGGTGGCCAGACCCCGGAACTGCCCGCTTCCTCCGCTGCCGTCATTGCGGAGGGCCAGTTCACCTCGCAGCGGCTGGGTGCCTGGTTCAGCGGTCACCAGCAGCAGGGCCCGGCTGGAATCTTCGCCGATCCGGTTGAGGTTGATTTTCAGCAGGCCCATGCCAGGCAGCTGCTGGATCTGGTTGAGGGTGGTCGATAGGGTGGGTAGGCGCAGCACGCTGCCCTGGAGCGGCGCCAGCAGCCGTTGAAGTCGCCGCTGCAGCCGCCCACTGGAGCTGACCACCTGAATCGCTTCGATCTTGCCGGCCACGACCTTGAGTTCACCAGGCAGGGGGTCGGGTTGGGTAATGACGCGGCTATTGATGTAGCCATCGGCAAACAGCCGAGAACTCAGGACAGCGGCGCAGTTGCTGAGGCCTGCCGCTGGATCCTTGCCGCTGAGACAGCTCCCCAGGATGCGGGAGAGTTCCGCGGAGCTGTAGGGATTGAAGCCCCGAAGGCGAGGTATGACGCCCGTGCTGCTTGGGGCCGCGGGCAGGGGCGTGGCTTCGGGGCTGGGGCGGAGCTGGGGCGTAGGGGCGGGCCTGGTTTGCTGTTGCCCAGCCCCAGGCAATCGCACCGGCCCCGGCTGCAGGGGGGGGGCGACCAACTGGGCGAGCAAGGGCAACATGCCGCAACGAATAAAAAGGAATCAATAAAAAGGAATCAACAGTAGGGGGATTACCAGGGGCTGCCGGAAAGAACCATACCGGCCCAATAATATGGGTGGCTGAGTCCCCGGGAGAAGAGAGTTTGCTCTTCCCGGGACAGTCCGCTTACCAAGGCGGTCTTCCCTGGGCCTTTCAGCTGGTCGGGGCCCACGAGGCGATCACCCTCGAGCTGCACCTCGCCGCGCAGGAAGGCCTGCTGGGTGGCCTGGAGCGCCTGATCCTTCGGCAGTCCCAACTTGAGGTAGCGATAGAGCTGGATGAAGAAGGCGGCGGTGGCGGTGTCATCCACCTCCCAGAGGGTGCCGAGGCCGCTGCGGGCGCCGGCCTGGAGGGCCATGCCCACGAAACCCAATTCACTCTGTTCATCCCCGAGGGCGGTGACGCAACCGCTGAGGGTGAGCAGGTCGAGGGGGCTGCTGCTGTTGCGGGAGCGCAGGCGACGGCCCAAATCTGCCAGGCTGAGGCTTGATGTGGGGGTGTAAAGGAGGCCGCTGCTCGATTCACCGGGCAGGAACGTGGCATGGGTGGCGATATGGAGCTGGCGCACCGGGGTTGCCAGGGTCTGGTCAATCAGGGCTGCGGGGGTGAAGGTCTCGTTGAGGAGGAGTTGGGAAGGGTGTTCCTGCGATAGCGCCTGCAGCTCCTGGCGCACCATCGGGAGGGGGGAGAGGCCGTTGCTGAATTGGCTGGCGCCAGCCAACAGCAGCAGGTCGTTGCTGGCTTGCTTGCCATGTTGTGGGCGTGGGGCTTTCTGGTGTGGATCCAGATCGATCAGCCCCAGCGATGGGGTGATGGTGATGGCAAACCCATCGCTCAACAGGGCATCCCGGCCCTGGAGCTGCACGGGCAAGGCGCCATAGGGGATGGCCTGCAACCCCCGATCCACCTCCAAGAGAAGGGCGGTGATGCCCTGCTGGCGGAGGCTGGGCAGCAGCGGCGCGATCAGGGCCTGGGAGAGTTTTTGGCCCGGATCGGTGGTGGCGCCGGGTTGGGGCGAACGGCGGCTGAGCTGGCGCTGGAAGTTGCGGATCCAGCGATCGAGATCGGCCCGGGGCACGTCCTGGCTGCTGCTGATCGGTTCGCCTTGGGCGGTGAGCAAAATGGCGCTGATTCTGGTGGTGCCTGAGGGTTGGTTATCCCGACGCAGGTGCAGGATGGCGGGGGTGTAAGGATTGACGCTTGAAACGATTGCCGAAGTTTCGGCTGGCAGCGGCGGCGCCAGGAGCTTGGTTGACGTTGTGATCTGGCGTGCCAAGGATAATTTTTGCTGTAATTCAGCAATACTCTTCAACCTACCGGATCCTGAGGGGAGGCTCAGGGCCTTAGTGGTTTCGATTAAAGAACGATTCTGGGATTCCAGAAATTGTGGGCTAGTATTATTTAGATCAACAGAGATCGGGGTTGATTCTGGATCGCGAGCAGACAAAAGGGAGGTTTTCAAGACCGGAAGAGAAGATAAATTGGAGATCGGTATGGATGGATTGGTAAATGTGAGTTGGGGCCTGGCAACGCTTGACCCCCCATCGGTGACTTTCCCTAAACTGCTGGTCCCATATATGCTTTCTATTGTTGCAGTTTTCTGCATGAAAGTGAGATTAAAAAAGTTGATCAGGTCAAACGCAGCGAAGCCATCTGGTCCTGTTATTTGATATTCCGGATCGGAAAACGTTTGGACGGTAGTTTCTGCAACGTCAGCGATGATGGTAAATGGCGGGTATAGAGGTGGATCTCCGTATTTTGAAGCCTGGAAAATGCTATCAAGCAACTCCACTTTCTTGGTGCCAGCCGATTCAATTCGAATCCAAGGGTTGCCAAGGTCTGAGTTCCAGGGCAAAACTTCTGAAGTGCGAAGATTGCTAGCGAAAACAGAAGAGTTATCAACAACTAAGCCTCCTTCCATTGATGTGAGGAAAATGTTGCCTGCCTTGGACTCTTTATTGCCAATATCTAGTGGTTCTCCTGCAATGGCGCCAAGAAATGAATGCCTTAGTTCAATGCCTGGCTTGCTTTTGTCCAGGAACGAAATTGTCCCAGCAGTATTCTCATAGGGAGCATCACCACTAGAAACATCTATATAAGAGCTGGAGATTTTAATGCCACCATCGGACTGAATACGAATTCTCCCTCCTGCATAATAGTCAACCCCTTTATTGAAGGCAAATAGGCTTCCATAGATTCCAGCATCTACACCTGGTTGCTGACTAAACCCAAAAAGCGGGCTCTCCAAGCCGCCTCCATCCGTAGATTGACGGGCCAAGAGTTTAGATCCTTCATCGATTTGAATTAAGGCAGTCGATTTGTTTTGCATATTAATTCCTCCTCCTTGAAATGTAAATGTAAGGTAATCTAATCCATCTGAGGTTAAGACGGACGTCTTGCCATTAACAATCGGAAAATGATTCGACGAGACGTCAAGCGTGCTGTTTTTAATGGCTATTCCGCCCTTGCTAACAAGTGTTATCTCTCCATCGGCTGCACCATATCTAGACAACAACTTTGAGTTTCCGATAACTATGCCACCCAGATGATCAGTTCCATTGGCCTCCATATAGATCTTACCGGCAAGATTGTTGCTCGCATCAGTCGATACAGTACTAGAATTTAGCGAGATCTTACCGTCGGCTCTCAAGAATACGAGACCGCTTCGATCTGCTACTTTATTCATATCCAAGCGCTTCCCAGGAGATTGGTTTCCCAGAAAAGCTGAAACGTCTAAAGAGGCATTCAGAAGCGAGTCATTTGAAATGTAAATATCCTGTTTCGAAAATAGCGCGATGGTAGGGAGCTTAAGACGACCCTGTTTGTTCTCTATGGAAAAGATCTGTTCTGAGTCGATCCTGGGAGCTGGAGCACTCAAGTCTTCAAAGTCATAGGCAGAAACATTAAGAATAGAATTTTCAATCGAAAGACTGTTCTTAGGGCCTGATCGGCTGGTTGCAGCGAGTTGAATTTCTCCCTTGGGTGCTTCAAGGTTGCTCTTGTTCAAGAAAATAAGTCCAGCGGTCATCAGTATCTCTCGACCTTTTAATATGCTTCGATCAAGATGAATAGATCCTTGTTGTGACCCATCTTGGTTGAGCGAGCTTTGCACATCGATCGAGCCCCAGTTTCCTGGCTCTCCCGCCGTAATCGAAGCATCCTTGAGCTCAACTTGATGGCCAGCGAGCCAAATCTGTTGTGCCTTCAATAAGCTTCTATCCAGATGAACAGATCCTTGTTGTGTCCCAGCTTGGTTGAGCGAGCTGCGCACATCGATCAGGCCCCAGTTTCCTGGCTCTCCCGCCGTAATCGAAGCATCCTTGAGCTCAATTTGATGGCCAGCGAGCCAAATCTGTTGTGCCTTCAATAAGCTTCTATCCAGATGAACAGATCCTTGTTGTGTCCCAGCTTGGTTGAGCGAGCTGCGCACAT
>B570J29579_100023_pt1 | contig 29854 bp, 25 predicted proteins | sample LakMenE27Jul10ns_FD_29579 | JGI IMG/M metagenome (IMG submission 29579) | reverse complement strand
GAAAAGGGTGGAACGATATATGCTTTGTTTAAAAAATTAAAGGTAGATAAACACCACTACGAATCTTTAAATAAGATAGTAAAAACAAAGTCTCTACACAATTTTAATACACCGGGTGGTAAACGAGACGAAGATTTAAGATTACCGCCGGAATTTATTAAACTCATCGAGTTCAAATCTGTAACAGACATATCAGTTTCAATGCAACTAAAACAGGCAATAACCTACTTGAAGACACGTTCTATATTACCAACAGACATCTTCAGGCATAATATCGGTTATTGTCCTACTGGTGCCTATGGTGGTAGAATCATCGTTCCATCGTATGATGAAAACTTTAACTTAAATTTCTTCGTATCAAGAACTATATTTGATGACGTAAATTCAAAATATAAAAATCCGCCGGTTTCTAAAAACATCATTGGATTTGATTCATTTATAAATTGGAATGAACCTATTACACTCGTTGAGGGTGTCTTTGATGCTATATCCGCTCGGTTTAATACTATTCCGTTATTCGGTAAAATAATACAACCTCTCCTAAAAGAAAAGATACTCATTCGTAAACCACCGAAAGTTATTGTTGCCCTTGATAATGATGCAATCAAGGACTCCATAAAGATTTGTGAGTGGTTGACTTCAAACGGAATTAAAACGAGTATGGTAAAACTTCCAGATAAAGATATAAATGAATTTGGTTTTGAAAGATTTTCGCAGTATATTAGTACCATCCAATCGGTAGATGGATTCGATTTAATAAAAGAAAGGATATTAGTATGAAACAAATAGAATCATTTATAGGTAAAGCCAAACAAATCTATGATAATGTTTTGATGAAATGTTATGATTACAGAATTGATAGATTTGAAAAGAAACTCAAACGTACCAGAGAAAGACGTAATGGTGCATTTGAAAAGAGAATGATTCAATATTCCACTGCCGTCTGGCGTAAGGTAAAACATCGTGCTAAACCACGGTAATCAAAAAAATAACAACATAGTGTAAATCTAGTAGTTTTATATGATACATCAAACACTCAGTTCAAACAGAGTAAACAAAGTAGATAACGTCATTCACATTGCTGACGTTCACATTCGTAATTTCAAGAGACACGATGAATACGAGTCAGTATTCAATCGGGTATATGATTATTGTAAAGAACAAGTCCAACAAGATAAAAACACAATCATTTATCTTGCCGGAGATATTGTTCATGCAAAAACAGATATGTCTCCAGAACTTATCGTAATGACGAGAAACTTTCTTGTCAACCTTGCCGATATTGCACCTGTGATTCTTATTGCCGGCAATCACGATATGAATCTGAATAACCGTAATCGTTTGGACGCTTTATCACCAATCGTAGATTCCATAGATACACCAGACTTCTTTTATTTTAAAGATACAGGGGTCTATACTCTCGGTGGCGTTGATTTTATATTGAACGCGGTGCATGAGAACCCCGATAATTTTATTTATGCAAATGACGTTAAAAGTGATAATATAAAAATTGTATTGTATCATGGTGCCTTGGATAGGGCATACCTTAGTTCGGGAAATACTATAAATAATAGTAGATTAAATATACAATGTTTTGATGGATTTGATTATGGTATGTTCGGTGACATCCATTCATTCCAGTATTTAGATACAAATTCTAAGTTTGCGTATGCAGGTTCATTGATTCAACAAAACTTCGGGGAAGGTACGGAACATGGTATAATTAATTGGAATCTATTAGATGGTACTTCTAAGTTTGTTCGTATAAATAACGATTGGGCATACTATACCATAGATGTTGATGGTGGTAAATTTGTAAACTTACCAACTACTTTTTCTATAAATAATAGAATACGAGTTCGTTCCTTCAACACATCAAATTCACAATTATTTAAACAGATAACTAAACTAAAATCCTTAATTAAAATAGATGATATTCGTATTCAAAAAATGACATCTAATTTAACCGATGAAAATTCAAATACAAAAATTTCAATCGGTGATGTTCGTGATGTTGAATATCAGAATAAATTAATAACGGAATATTTGGAAAAGAATTTTTCTGTTCAAGATGATGTTGTAGATGAGGTTCGTAAAATAAATAGAGAAATAAATCGTCAGATAGACCAAAATGTTGTTTTGAGAAATGTTATTTGGACTCCGATTAGATTTGAATTTGATAATATGTTTTCCTACGGGGCGAATAATTGGATTGATTTTTCCCAAATGAATGGAACGTATGGTATATTTGCATCCAACGCAAGTGGTAAATCTTCTATATTGGATGCCCTTATGTTTTGTATATTTGATAAATGTTCAAGAACATATAAGGCATCACAAATTATAAATAATAAGAAAGATGACTTTAGATGTAAATTTCAATTTCAAATAAACGGAGTTGATTATTTCATAGAACGTTTTGGTAAAAAGAATAAACAAGGTAATGTTAAAGTAACTCTTAATTTTTGGTGTGAAGAAAATGGTGAAATAAAGTCTCTGAATGGGGATGATAGAGATGGTACAAATTCTTCAATACGAAATTATCTTGGAACGTATGATGATTTTATTATAACTGCACTTTCTCTACAAGGAAACAATACCAACTTTATAGATAAGACACAAAGTGAACGTAAAGACCTTTTGGCACAATTTCTTGATTTGAATTTGTTTGAAGAATTAAATGCAATAGCGATTGATGAAATAAAATCGGTACAAACTCTAATTAAAGAGTATTCTCGCCAAGATTATTCCACAAAGATAACAGATGCAAACACAAAATACAATGAATTTTCCGAACAACTTTCAAATTTAAGTGTTGAAAAAAATAAACTTAAAAAGAGTATTGAATCAACCAATAAGAAGATAATATCTTTAACAAAATCTTTAAAGCCAATAGACACAAGTTTGCTTGGCCAAACTCTTGAAGATTTAATTGAACTTAAAAAAGAATTGGGCGAACAAAATATATTGTGTGAACAGAATGTAAATAAATTACAAGACGAACTCAATATATTAGTCGATAATTTAAGTAAGGAACAGGAGAAATTACAAGGCATAGATTATTCGATTCTTTTGGAAGATAAGAAAAAATTAGATGGATTACAGAATAAACTTACCAATCTACGAAATACATCCGAAAACATAATATTAAACATATCACACAATCAATCTAAATTGGATAATCTATCAACACATGAATACGATCCAGATTGTCAGTATTGTGTTAATAATGTGTTTGTTCAAGATGCAAAGAACGCGGAAAAAATACTTTTAGATTTGAAGAAACAATTATTTGAAGTCAGATCAGAAATCAATAACGTGGAAATTGAAATAGGTTCTATTCAAAATCCGTCGGAATCTATAAAGTCATTCAATGAATTAGAAAAGAAAATTTTAACAGACCAACGAAAAGTATCTGAAATAGAAAATTCTATTACAAAGTATAAATCTAATTGTGATAAATTTTTAAATAAGATGTCCGAGACAGAGGAACTTATACATAAATTTATTATAAATAAAAGCGATATACGATATAATGAAAAAATACAAGTAAAAATTGAAACTCTTGAACACAATCGAGATAATTACAACAAAGAATTTAACAAAATAGATTCTGAAATTATCTATGTTAATGGTGAGCTAAAAATTCAGGAGAGGATTATAAAAGACTCCACAGATTCTATAAAGAAATTACAGGAGTTAGAATCGAAGTATGTTGCTTACGATTACTATTTAAAATCGGTAAATAGAAATGGAGTTCCATATCAACTTATTTCCGATGCAATACCAAAAATACAATCTGAAGTAAATTCTATTTTATCTCAAATAGTTGACTTTGAAATTTTATTCGATACAGATGGTAAATCTATAAACACCTTTATTCTCTATGATTCAGAAAATTATTGGCCTTTAGAAATGACATCCGGTATGGAGAAGTTTATTTCTTCACTTGCAATTCGTACCGCCCTTATCAATATATCTTCCTTACCAAGACCAAATTTCATAGGTATAGATGAAGGGTGGGGTACATTGGATTCGGATAATTTAAATTCTATTAGTATGTTCTTCGAGTATATGAAGACACAATTTGATTTTCTTCTTACAATATCACATATTGATGCTTTACGAGATATTGTTGATAGTGTTATAGATATTCATAAAGAAAATGGATTCTCGGTGGTTAGATTTTAATGTAGTTTTCATGGACTCTATATTTATAGGTATTGGACTATTCATGTAGAGGTTTATGTTAATAAAACAAAAAAATAAAAGAAATCTTACTTCAATAAACACACGGTTTGTAGATTATACGTTAAACTCACCATCGTTTTTTCGTATAAGTTTCATGCCCGAACAATTCACGTCGGGTAAAAATATATTTAAATTTAGACCAAATTCGGTTAGATTAAATCCATTAAAACCGATTGATATAGAAATATTAGATGTTAACGGAAATCCGATTTACCATGAAATAATTTCTTTAAAAGAAGATGATGGTTCACTTGTTGCCGTCGTTTATATTTACGAAACAACTCCCGCCGGTGATTGTACTATAACTTTTATTGGATCATCACTCTATGATGAGAATTTAATCAGACTACCACAATCTGAAGTAACCGATAATAATTTTAAGTATGAGCACGTAATATATGTAAATCCGAAGAAGAAAAATAATTCGGAAGTAATATATCTGGAAGAACCCACAGTATCTGTTGAAGAGCGTATTTTTTCTATAATAGAACAAAAATTTCCCACAAACACTATAACAGAAACTGCAACCGGAACCGGCTCTTATTACCTAAGAGACGGTATTCCGTATCTTAATACTGGCAACAATAATTTTCAAAGAGAATATAAAAATGCCATAATTAAATTCCCAAATGTAGGTGAAATTACACAGCCTGTTTTTTCGGAAGCGGTCAATTTTAGTTATAAAAGTACCGTTGTTAATGTCCCCACGCCGTTTGAACTTCAATTAAATGATCCGTTGGTAGTTTACACATATAGTGAATATAATCCAAATAACCTATATTACATATATGATTTACCACTAACATACGTACAATCACAACCGTATGAAGTAACTTTTTCAAGGGCACCTGTATCTCACTTAATAACACAGAATATAAAGTCATACGCAAAAATTGATATAGATGGATTATCACCAGACTCCGGTCAGGTAAGTCGCATTAAAGTTTTCTGTAAAAGTAGATTCAAAACAAATTCAGATTATGAGTTAATATATGATGAAGAAGTTAATCCTAACAATATTTTAACAGATACTACGTCAAATTTTATAGAATATCCTATCGGTAAATTCGATGGTGATTTATCGTATCGTCATTCCAATCCAAGTGAATTATTACTATCAAATTTGGGATTTCAAGATTATTGGAATCTTGAAAAATTAAACCCAACTGGTCCAACCGGTAGTATCGTAACTGTTAACGATGATATATTTGGGGGACTAACACTTTCACCAATAACTGCTATGTCTGGATCAGATGAATTATTACTTGTTCAGACGAGTAGCCTTAGTATTCCATTTTATACCGATACCGATTACAGATTAAAATTCGATTATACCATATACGATAGAACGGCAGATAATCGTGGACCGGGTATAACTGCATACATTACCGGTAGTTCTTTCGGAAATACAAACACAATAGGAAAATTAATAGGATCAATACCAACGTCGAGTAAGGATTCCACTACGGTTGTAGATTACGAAATGAAAATACCCGTTGATTTAAATGGAACGGGTATATTGAAGTTTATAATTAGGCCGGGATGTGCAATAGGAAATGTTCGTATAATCGAAGATTTGGATAATGGGTTTAGTCCAAACAGAACACGATTATATGTTCCATTAAAGATAGACCATAGAAATGAATATCTAACATTCAAGGTTCAGTTTTTCAACTCAAATATGACTGAAACAAATCTTAATGTTATAAAAAATGACATTTATTTTCGTGGTGGAAATGCATTTGTTTATGGCGATGATAATATGATAACAGGTTCGGTTTACCTATCACCATATACACAGAGTAATATGGTATTGTATTCCAACATAAATGGAGTAACATCAGGTTCATCTATTCATAGTCATAAATACAAAGGCATTGAACATACCTTATTATACCCAGATACTGCATCTAATTATGGATTCGGTATTACAACCGGTGATCCGTATGATACAGGCGATTACTCACAAACAACAATACAAATGATAAATGAGTGTGGTTCTCTTATTGATTTTAGAACTACACCTCCTTCATTTGATTTATCACTCGTTGGTAATAATTCAAGTATGTTACTTGGTTGTAGTGGCTCATCTGGTGCACCCATAGATCCATCGGCTCCGGGAGGTGGTGTTGGTGGTGGTGATTTGGGCGGTGGACTATCTGGAGACTGTGGTTGTGATTTTGATTTAAATGGACAATCGTATGTTAAATGGGATGGTAAACATATAATAATAAAAGGTGCCGTAGATGAAAATGGGAATGTTTATTATGCAGGGACATCTGGTGGCGGTGGTGGAAGTGGAAGTGGTGGAACTTCCGGTACATCAGGACAAACGGGGTCATCTGGGGCATCTGGGTCATCGGGAACATCAGGTCAAACATTTGGTACATCGGGCACATCAGGAAGTTCTGGTACATCTGGTCAGAGTGGATCGTCAGGGACGTCCGGTAGTTCTGGATCATCGGGAACATCAGGTCAGACTGGTTCATCGGGTACTTCAGGGATAGGTGGTTCATCGGGCACATCGGGTCAAACTGGTTCGTCTGGTACATCAGGAACATCCGGTTCCTCAGGAACATCCGGTGCAAATGGTTCATCGGGAACATCGGGAACACGTGGATCGTCAGGAACATCTGGTGCAAATGGTACATCAGGAACTTCAGGGGCGAATGGTTCATCGGGAACATCAGGGGCGAATGGTTCATCAGGAACATCAGGGGCAAATGGGTCATCAGGCACGTCAGGAACATCAGGTTCATCGGGAACATCGGGGGCGAATGGTTCATCGGGTACATCTGGAACCTCTGGTCAAACTGGATCATCGGGTACATCTGGAACCTCTGGTCAAACTGGATCATCGGGTACATCTGGAACATCAGGTCAGAATGGGTCATCAGGCACATCAGGGGTAAATGGGTCATCAGGAACATCAGGTCAGAATGGGTCATCAGGAACATCAGGTCAGAATGGGTCATCAGGCACGTCAGGAACATCAGGTACATCGGGAACATCAGGTGCAAATGGTTCGTCTGGAACATCAGGTGCAAATGGTTCATCTGGTACATCAGGAACTTCAGGGGCGAATGGTTCATCGGGTACATCAGGAACTTCAGGGGCGAATGGTTCATCGGGTACATCAGGTCAAACTGGATCATCGGGCACGTCAGGCACGTCAGGAACATCAGGTTCTTCAGGAACATCTGGTCAAACTGGATCATCGGGTACATCGGGAACACGTGGTTCATCGGGAACATCAGGTGCAAATGGTTCATCGGGAACATCAGGTGCAAATGGTTCGTCTGGAACATCGGGAACTTCTGGTATTGGGTTTAATACTATAAACAACCCAGGTAATTTACGTGTATTATTTTCAGATGGTACTACAAATGCAGCAACCGCTTCGACGTATTTAACCATATCACAATCGTCTGTACAATCGTCTGTTACACTTGCTATTGGAACAACGAGTACATCCAATGAGGCAAATTTATATTTGGGTGCAAGGGGAACAGGAGAGGGTGGTCAATTAGTTTTACAAGCAGGGAATACTTATGTCTCTGCCTCACATATAGATAATTACCAAAACCGATTTAGAATAATGCGTGGTAATGATACCACAAGTACAGCAGAAGATTTCTCGGTAAACCATAATAACGGACAAGTTAGTTTTACTAAGTACACATCAACGAGTTCTTTTCCAGGTACGCCTGCTGGGTATTTGGCGTTCGATTCTGGTGGAAATATACTAACATTATCCGCATCTGGGGCAGGTTCGTCAGGAACTTCAGGNNCNTCAGGAANTTCAGGGTCATCNGGAACTTCAGGAGTNANNGGNNNNTTCAGGGTCATCAGGAACTTCNGGGTCATCAGGAACTTCAGGGTCATCAGGAACTTCAGGGTCATCAGGAACTTCAGGGTCATCAGGAACTTCAGGGTCATCNGGAACTTCAGGGTCATCGGGAACTTCGGGGTCATCAGGAACTTCAGGGTCATCGGGAACTTCAGGTTCATCGGGAACTTCAGGTTCATCTGGTACATCAGGTTCATCTGGTACATCAGGAACATCAGGAACTTCAGGGTCATCAGGAACATCAGGTTCATCTGGTACATCAGGAACATCAGGAACTTCAGGGTCATCAGGAACATCAGGTTCATCTGGTACATCAGGTCAGAATGGTTCATCAGGAACATCAGGAACTTCAGGTTCATCAGGAACATCGGGAGAAAATGGTTCATCAGGAACATCGGGAACTTCAGGGTCATCAGGAACTTCAGGGTCATCGGGAACTTCAGGGTCATCAGGAACTTCAGGGTCATCAGGAACTTCAGGGTCATCGGGAACTTCAGGGTCATCAGGAACATCGGGAACTTCAGGTTCATCTGGTACATCAGGATCATCTGGTACATCAGGTCAGAATGGTTCATCAGGAACATCAGGAACATCAGGTCCTCTCGGTCCAGCTGGAAGTTCTGGTACTTCCGGTACAAGTGGGTCGTCTGGATTATCCGGCGGGTGTGCAAAATACTTGTATGATAATTTAGGACTACCTATTAGTGCAAGTATTTATAGTACGGGTGGTACATTTTCTACAGGATCAACAACTATATCGGTTAGTGATTTAGATTTTTATGGAGATGATTTTTCGTTTGAATTATCAAACGTCGATTCAAACTGTATTTTAGTTATTTCAGACAATGGTGGTAATAGTGTTCGGTATGAAGTAACTTCATCGTCATATACGAGTTATTATGTATTTACAGTTGGTTATCTATCGGGAGATACATGGTCTCCGGCATCAAACTCAGAATTAAAACTGTGTATTAAATGCAACTGTTGTGGTACATCGGGTGGAGGATCTCCAACTAACGGTACATCCGGTACATCAGGACAGACAAATGGCACATCGGGTACATCGGGTACATCCGGTACGTCTGGAAGTTCGGGTACATCCGGTACATCATCTACCGGTAATCCAAATACCATATCACTATTATATGCAGATGAGACTGTTGTCCACAATAGTGTAACAAATACAAATGTAAAATCTGCGTTAGTAACATTCAATGGATATTCAAAATACATAGTTGAAACGGAAGTTAGACTCGAACAACAGACAGATAATGAATGTAGTGTCAGTTATAGTTTAGTGAAAGGATCGGGTACAACACTTAGAACATTAGATATAGTTACACCACTAAACGGTTCAACAAAATCTTCCGGAATCATAAAATATTCAGAGGTAACGTCGAGTGTTTCTATGTCATTTACGTCAAGTGTGTCAGTTAACTTGGGAGCCGGTGAATGGTTTGTTGAAAGTTTTAGAATATATGGTGTTGCTTGATATTTATACAAAAGTAAATATATTAGTATTATTTAAGAGAATTTATGAATATTTTAGAAAAAATAATAAACGAATTAAAACTCCAAATTTTTTCAGAGGAGGAAGTCGGTGATACAAAAATTATTGCAATTTACCCCGGTCGTTTTCAACCGATGGGTCTTCATCATAAGACTTCATACGATTGGTTGGCCAATAAATTTGGTAAGGAGAATACATATATTGTTACTTCAGATAAAACTGATCCTCAAAGGTCTCCTTTTAATTTTAATGAAAAGAAAAAAATAATAAATAAACATGGAATACAAAATGTTGTAAAGGTAAAAAATCCATATTTACCACGAGAAATTATTTCAAAGTTTGATCCAAAGAAAACTGTTATAGTTTACATGATTGGGGAAAAAGACGCCGGTAGATTATCGGGGTATAAAAGATTAATGAAGTATAACAAAACAACATTAATTCCATATAAAGATATAGATAATCCGTATGCATATTATGTATATGCACCCCATGTTAAAATAAACATACCCTCATTTGGCGAAATGTCAGGTACAATTATTCGTAAGGCATTAGGAGACCAAGAGGTAAAATTATCAGAGTTAAAACAAAGATTTAAATCAATCATGGGTTGGTTTGATGCCGATATTTTTAACATGGTGATTAAAAAAATGAATAGTAATCGTGGTAATTTGAAAGAAGATTTAAACGAATGGATGAAGGCACTTCTAAACATGACAGATGTTCAAAGTCAATTATTTTTCGGTACTCTTAAAAAAGAATATGGTGACACCAAAGATTTATTACCTATAATTCGTAAGTTTATAAAAACAGGAAAACTAACAGATGAGGAAAAGAAAACTTTCCGTAAACAAATGAAAGACAACTTAAAGTTACTTGGTCTTGGTGCAATAGCGGCAATACCTTTGCCGGGTACTATGTTAATGATTCCTGTAATAATAGAACTTGCTAAAAAAGTCAATATAAATCTTTTACCCGAAAATACAGAACCAAAAAAAGAAAGGTTATCCATAGTTCGTAGAGAATTTTGGGATAAAGTTTTTGAAGGAGTTGTCAAACAAGATGATTTTGTGATTTGTGAAGAATGTGGAGAGAAGATGAAACAAATACAATATCGTCAAATAAACTCGTCAAATAAAATAGATGCTCGTCAATTACTTGTGTGTGGTGGTGCCGCAGGACACATGAGCCATCCGTTTGATGATATGGAGTTGACATTCGGTGATATGAAGGAAATGTTTAAAATGGGATTATCTGGTGAGATAACAACAACAGGTGCCCCGTCTGAAAAATTAGACGGACAAAATTTATTTGTAACATTTAAGGCCGGTAAATTATATGCCGCTAGAAATAAAGGTGACATTAAAACGGGTGGTATGGACTATAAATCCATAACAACAAAGTTTAAAGGGCGAGAACAAATCGAAAGAGCATTCACATACTCCTTTTCAGACTTAGAACAGGCAATACAATCTTTAAGTCGAAACCAACAACTGATGATTTTTAAGAACGGAACCGTTTGGATGAATCTTGAAATACTTTATCCCGAAACCGAAAATGTTATAAATTATGATGGGGCGTATATTGTTTTTCACGGAAGTGCTGCGTATAATAAAAACGGAGAAAAGGGAAAATCTTATCCAGAATATGCAAATATATTGGCCGGTATGATAAAACAAGTAAATGCAGAAACTCAAAAAACATTTAGTATATCCAAACCAAAGGCATTGACTATTGAGAAGTCTAAAAAATTTGAAGATAAATTATTTTATTACGTAAGTGAATTAACAAAATTACAAAATAAAATGAAATGTACCGATTCAGATACGCTTGGAATGTGGCATCAAAAATGGTGGGAAAAATATATCAAACAGAATGTAAATAGATTGGGGGTATCTATTGATGAAAAAACTATGGAAGGATTAGTGAATAGATGGGCATTTATGGATAAAAAATTTAAGTTGGATAGTAACAATATATCCAATGTTGAATTACTTAATTGGGCAAAAGAAGTTGATAAAACAAAATACGAAGAACAACAGAAAAAGAATATTCAACCGTTTGATTCTTTATTTTTAAAATTTGGGGCAGATGTTCTTAAAAACGTTAAAGATGTTATGTCAATTAATCCAACAAAGGCAACTAATAAAATAAAAACAGAATTAGAAACTGCAATAGATACTCTTTCAACTTCGAGTGATATTAAAGATTTGGCATTTTTGAAAAAACAATTAAAACGAATTGAGGACGCTGGTGGTATGGATGCAATAGTTCCACTCGAAGGGGTTGTATTTAATTTTAAAGGTAAAACTTATAAACTAACGGGAACATTTGCCCCAATAAACCAATTATTAGGTTATTTTAAATTTGGTAAATAATTATAGATATAGTTTCATTTAAAGGATAATATATGTCAGATATAAAAATCAATGGTATTGAGGATATAAAAGATATACTTAAAGGTAATCACTCATATCAAAACAGAATACAAGTGGGATATAAACCAGAAGAACAGCCAAAAGAAACCCGTGAAGTTGGGGAAAAATGGTTTGATTCCGACGGACATGAGTGGGAACAAAGACAAGGTTATGCCGTAAAACTCGGTAAAGAATGGCAACAAGAATTACATGAAGAAATAAATAGTTTTCCGAACTGTCAAAAGGAAACGTGTACTTGTAATAGTCTAACCATAAAAAAATTAGACGAAAAAATGAGAAAATTACATGGTATGTGTTTTGATTGTGTTACAACGATGGAACATAAACTTAGAATACAAAACAAGTGGGAAGACTACGAAAAAAGTAAGATGAAAGAAAATGCTATTGCCTGGTTAAAAGAGGCGGAAAAAGACAAAAATTTAATCGCGGAAGAACTCTCAAAATTACAATTTGCAAATGAATTTGGTGATGTTGAAAACTGGGAAACCGGAAAAACAAAAGAAGATTTTATAAAACAAATAGAAGAAGAGTTTCAGAAATTTCGTGAAGATTTCATAAATAAATTGGAGAGCACAGATGTGGAAAAAAATTAAAGACGTACTAACGTCTATGATTTCAGATGTAGATGGTGATATTTCATCTAAAAGAATTATTACGTTTTTATTTGCGTTTGCAGTTTTAACAACATGGGCTGGTAATTTATTTTGGGGATTACAAATCTCACAATTTATTTACGATGGTCTATTAAACATTAATGGAATTGGATTAGGAACTATAATCGCTGAGAAGTTTTCTTCAAGAGGAACAAATACTCCCAACGGATAATCTATGAATGTTGATTTATTTAAATCTTTATTAAAATCATATTGGGAGAGCAACTCCACTACTGATTTTGATGATGCGGCAGAAAAAATTGCAACTGCATACCATTTATCGAATATTGGCAGCACTCAAACTTTTTTTGGTGCAAGATTAATAAATGGTGATAAAGATACACTAAAAAGTTTTTTATCGTTGGGTATGAAAGTTAATTTTTTATTAAAGTTTAAATCAAAGGATGTCACTCCTGGATTTAAATTAATGTCACTTGGTTTTTGTCTATATTGGTCATCCGCGGTATTTTCTCCCGTCCCACCATTACCACCAATTATTGCACCAACAACAGGTGTTAAGGTAATATTTCCCGGTGTACCACTAGGATTGGATAAGGGTCTAAAAGAATCTTTTGATAATACTACCATAGATGCTACATTGGACTCGTTATCTACGGTTTTAAAATTACATTTACTAACAATTAGTGGAATTTATGCCGGAACAACTTTGGTGGGAACGGTTCCAACGCCAATGGTATTGCCTTGGACATCGTTATTGGGTAATTAATAAATTAGTAGAAGGACTTAAAATGAAAAGAAATATTATTGAAATAGTTTTTATGTTGGTCGTAATAATAGGGATAGGGTTTACATTTTATGATATTTTTAAATTAAATGAATCCGTTTCTCATAATGGTAGAATAATCGATTCACTCAAAACAGAAATGAATCGGTATCAATTTAAATACGATAGTCTTCAATTAGTGGTAACAAAATTGGATTCTACTGTTACTAATCAAGAAGAGCGGGTGAAGATTGTAAAACAATCTTTCTATTTTTTTAAAACACCGATAATCAATGACTCCGATAGTGCGACTAAATATATTAAAGATTTTATTAGGGAATAAATATGAAATGGAACTTATTATTTTTATCATTGGTTTTAACGATTTCTTGTTACGGACAACCACAAGACTCTGTGGTTTGTTTACCCAAGAGTGATATTGTTACATTGGCAAACAAAATACGATTATTACGTGATTCTTTAAATTATCGTGGTGCTATTATTTTTGCACAAGATACTTTAATAGATTCACAGAAAAAATTAATATCAGCACAGAAAGACCAAACAAAAGTTGCAAATGATATGGTTTTGAATTTAAAAGAAGAAAACAAAGTTTTAAATGATACCGTTAAACTATTACAACCAAAGTGGTATGATAATAAATGGCTTTGGTTTAGTGGCGGATCGGTATTTGTAACGGCAATAATCCTATTGAGTAAATAACACATGAGTAAGATATTAAAAGATATTATTCGTGAAGAATATCTTAAATGTGCAGCGAATCCTGTTTATTTTATGAAGAAATATGCAAAGATTCAACACCCAACAAGGGGGACGATACTTTTTGATTTATGGAACTTTCAGGAAGATGTACTTAAAGATTTTCAGGAACATAGATATAATATATGTTTAAAGTCACGTCAGTTGGGTATATCCACACTTATTGCCGGTTACTCATTATGGATGATGTTATTTGGTAATGATAAAAATATTCTCGTTATTGCAACAAAACAAGAAACTGCAAAAAATCTCGTTACAAAGGTTCGTGTTATGTATGATAACCTACCTTCATGGTTAAAGACTGCCGTTGTTGAAGATAATAAACTTTCTCTACGTTTAAAGAATGGTTCACAGATAAAGGCAGTATCTGCCGCCGCAGATGCCGCTCGTTCTGAGGCACTTTCTCTTCTTATCATAGATGAGGCGGCGTTCATAGATAACATCGAAGAAATATGGGCATCTGCCCAATCCACAATCAATACGGGTGGTAGTGCAATTATAAATTCAACTCCGAATGGTGTTGGTAATTTTTATCATAAACAATGGGTTGGTGCAAAGACAGGTGAAAATTTATTCAATCCGATATTTCTTCATTGGACCGTTCACCCTGAGAGAGACCAGTCGTGGCGAGATCAACAAGATATTATCCTTGGCCCTTCACTCGCTGCACAGGAGTGTTTTTCTGGGAATGTACGAGTTATGACTGATATGGGATGGAAACCAATATCTGATATAGAAGTTGGTGATTTCGTACTTTCACATAAAGGAAAATTCCAAAGAGTGGTACGTAAATATGTTGACAGTAAGAATAATTTATACCGAGTAAAAAGCTCTAAAAATTATAAAGATGATTGTTACATAACATCAAACCATCCAATAGCTATAAAAAATAATCTTGATATTTCATTTATTCCTGTTAATGAATATAATAAAAATATGCATGGGGTACTATCTCCGAATATAGATGGGTTTGATAAAGAAATAACATTAGATGTATATGATTTAGTAAGTCCAAAATATTTTAAAAAAGTTCTTTTAGATAATAGTTCACAATTTTATATTAATGACAGAAAACATAAAGTAATTCATAACAGATATATTGCCGTTGGATATGATTTTGGATATTTTATTGGACTGTACTTGGCTGAAGGATCCGGATGTAGATTGAGAAAAACATTTTCATTCAATGCTCTAACCGAACAGAATACATGGCCAGGTGACGTTCAACGTATATTATCAAATTTATTTGGTATCCAGAACACTCAGATTCGTATAGTAAATCAGTCATGTGGTTATTTAAATATATCTTCTGAAATTGTGGCATCGATTATAGATAAATTCGTTGACGGAAATCGTGCATGGAAAAAAAGACTATCGCCGTTTGCCTATAAAGTTGGGAATAAAAATTTTTGGAAGGGTGTTTTGGATGGAATATTTACAGGTGATGGGTGTAATACAAAGACTGCAAATCATGCAATATCAATCACTTCACCGGAATTAAGTTACGATATATTATTTGCAAGTTATATGTCTGGTATATTTGGTGTGTCATCTACAATAAATGAGTCATCTGAAACTGTGTTAAAAAAATCCAATTTTAGATTGGGAAACAGTACATTACATCATAAATCTACTGTTAGATTTTTAAACACAAAAAATACAGACACCTCACGTATAACACACAATTTAAATTTAAAGAATGATAATGGTGTACAATGGAATTTTGAAGAAATTGATAATTCTATAATAAAAACCGTTTATAACTTGGAAGTGGAGAATGATAATACTTATGTTACTGAATTTGGATTAGTGCATAATTGTGACGGCGATTTTCTATCATCCGGTAATTCCGTAGTTGATGGTAATATAATCGATTGGTATCAAAAAACTTATGTAACAGAACCAAAAGAACGACGTGGTGCAGAAGACTCACTTTGGATATGGGATTACCCGGATCCAAACAAAACTTACATGATTTGTGCAGATGTTGCTCGTGGTGATGGAAAAGATTATTCTGCATTTCACATTATAGATATAGAAAACGTAGAGCAGGTCGCCGAATACAAGGGCAAATTAGATACGAAATCTTTCGGAAATCTTTTAGTTTCGATTGGAACTGAATATAACGATGCATTACTTGTAGTTGAAAACGCAAACATCGGATGGGCGGTGTTACAACAGATAATCGATCGTGGTTATACAAATTTATACTACACATATAAAGAAGATGGTTATACCGATCCTTCGGTTCATATTCCAAAGGGGTATGACTTAAAAGATAAATCACAGATGGTTCCCGGATTCTCAAATACGGCAAAAACACGTCCACTTATAGTTTCAAAATACGAAATGTATTTCAGAGAACGAGTGCCTATTATTAAATCCACACGTTTATCCGAAGAAATGTTTGTCTTTATCTGGAAAGGTGGTAGGGCAGAGGCACAAGTTGGTTACAATGATGACTTAGTAATGTCTTTTGCAATAGGTCTTTGGGTTCGTGATAGTGCCTTAAAACTTCGTCAAGAAGGTTTGACAAGAACTAAGATGAGTTTGGATTATATTACAAAATCTTCTGTTATACTTAATTCTGCAAATATGATAGATTTGAAATCTAAGACGGGATGGTCTATGGGCGTCGGGGATAACAAGAAAGACGAAGATTTAACTTGGCTTGTAAAATGATTTAAAAAATAGAATTACATATTTATATGTATGGTTTAACCAATAATATAGAAAGAATTTTAAATGGCTGAAAAAAAATCAATATTCGATAGGCTTAAAACACTATTTAGCACAAATGTGGTCGTGCGTAATGTTGGTGGTAAAAGACTTAAAGTAGTTGACACCGCTCGTTATCAGGCAGATGGAAACCCACACACATCTAAAGTTATTGATCGTTATGGTAGATTACACGGTTCTCGTGGAACTCCCATATCTGTTTATAATCAGTATAATTCATTTTCTGCAACAAAGATAGATTTGTACACCGACTATGAGGCAATGGACACGGATGCTATTATTTGTTCTGCATTAGACATTTATTCCGATGAATCGACTCTTAAAAATGCACACGGGGATGTGTTAACCATTAGAACTGACAATGATAATATCAGAAAAATTTTACATAATTTATTTTATGATATTTTAAATATCGAATATAATCTCTGGCCGTGGATTAGAAACTTATGTAAGTATGGAGACCATTATCTTTATCTCGATGTTAAAGATGAAGTTGGTATTACAAACGTTGTTCCACTTTCTCCGTATGAAATGCAACGTGATGAGGGAACTGATCCGGAACACATCTATATGACAAAATTTATTTATGAGGGTCCACTCGGAAAGGGTGAATTTCAAAATTACGAAATTGCACACTTTCGTTTAATCGGTGATACAAACTTTTTACCGTATGGTAAATCTATGTTAGAAGGTGCCCGTAAACTCTATAAACAACTTGTTCTTATGGAAGATGCTATGTTGATTCATCGTATTATGAGAGCGCCTGAAAAAAGAATATTTAAAGTTGACATTGGCAATATCCCTCCGGCTGAAGTTGATCAATATATGCAAAACATTATTGATAAGATGAAAAAAGTTCCCGTGGTAAACGAACAAACGGGACAATATAATCTTCGGTATAATATGCAAAATATTCTTGAGGATTTTTACCTTCCTGTTCGTGGTGGTCAAGCCGGAACCACAATCGAAACCCTACCCGGATTACAATATCAGGCAATCGAGGACGTAGAGTATCTTAAAGGAAAGATATTCGCTGCTCTTAAAATACCAAAGGCATATCTTGGATATGATGAATCTCTTGAGGGTAAGGCAACCCTTGCCACACTCGATATTAGATTTGCAAGAACAATCGAAAGAATCCAAAGAATAGTTGTATCTGAATTAACAAAGATTGCCATCGTACACTTGTATGCTCAGGGGTATGAAAATGCAGACCTTGTAAATTTTGAGCTATCTCTTACCGGCCCGTCTATTATTTATGAACAAGAAAAAATTGCTCTTATGAAGGAAAAGGTTGATCTTGCCGGTTCACTCATAGAGAAAAAATTGCTTTCAATGAAAACAATTTATGCCGATATATTCAATCTTTCAGAGGATGAGGCGGAGATGGAAAAGAATAATATACTCGAAGATATTAAACACGCATTCCGTCAAAAGCAAATTGAAAGTGAAGGAAATGACCCAATGATAACGAAGGAATCTTTTGGTACACCACACGATTTGGCAACTATGAATATTTATGGTGGTAAAAAAGTTAGACCAATAAATGATGTTGAAGTTCCCGAAGGTGGGTGGCCAGGGGCAGGAAGACCGCCGGAACATGGTTCTACTTATGGTACGGATGCATCTAATTTTGGACGTGATTCCACGGGACGAAAGGATCTTGGAAAATCTTTAAGTGTTGATTTGTCACCGAAACATAATTACAGAGGTTCTGCTATTCGTAGTGAAAACAGAGATAATAATAAACAAATTTCCGATATTGTAAAAAATATGAGTGGATTTAACATAAAAACTAAATCCATAATATCTGAAAGTTTAAAACCATCTTCTGAAAACGTAAAAAATGAATCAAATTTCTTAAATGAAAACAATTTATTAGAAGAAATGTAAGTTTCACTATATTTATTTATTGAATAATACTCCTGGGTAACATAAATGAAAAAAATTAAACATTCAAAATATAAGAATACAGGTATGTTGTTTGAACTCTTAACAAGACAGATAACATCCGATATTATTTCCTCAAAGGAATCGGTGGCCACAGAGATTTTGAAAAAATTCTTCAATAAGAATAGTGAACTTTTAAAAGAGTATTCACTTTATAAAACTTTGTGTGAACAGAGATTTCCCTCTGAATATAAATCCAACATCCTAATCGATGCGGTTTTACGTGCAAGAGGCGCTAACATCGACCGTGGTAAATTAAAGGAAGAAAAATACCAATTAATAAAGGCAATAAACGAAAATTTTAATATAGATAATTTTTTTCAAACAAAAGTACAGAACTATAAATTACTGGCATCCATCTATAAGATTTTTGAATATAGTGAATTTGATAATCCTACAACATTTACACAATCGAAAGTTACTATAATTGAAAATTTAATGTCTGATAAAAAATCTCGTATTGTTGAGAATCACGTCAGTATTTCGGAAGAACCAAAAGAAGTTAGATTACTTTCATATAAGATACTTGTTGAGAAGTTTAATACAAAATACGAAGAACTTTCGGCAGAACAGAAAACAATTCTACGTGAATACATTGGAAACATCAGTAACACTAACAATTTAAAAGACTTTATGAAGACTGAGGCAACTCGTATTCAAGAAGTTCTTACTAAGAAAATAAAATTTGTTAAAGATAAGCCTTTAAAAATAAAATTGAAAGAAGTCATAGAACTTTTAAATCAATATAAAACACTTAAAACAATAGACGAGAATCATGTATCTGCTTTGTTAAGATATTATTCTTTAATAAATGATTTATAATGGAGATATAAAATGCCAGAACCAGGACAACCGTATAACTTTCCAGCATCACAGGCAGACCAATTTGAAAGAAGTGGTCATCCTGGAAAATTTTTGTACTCAATAACGTGTACAACTGGAACAACAACATTTACTTCTTCATATTATGGTGTTGGTGGATTGATTGTTCCAAGTGGAACAACGGGAACCGCCTCTTTATCTGCCGGTGGCACAATCCCATTGGCTACATTGGCAACTACATCACCGAATATTTGGGAACTATCTTTACGTAGTGTTAAAGTCGATAGTGGAACTGTATATGCTTTAATTCGTAATCAACTTATTAGGTAATGTTATGAACACAGAGTTATTCATAAAAAAAATACAACAAATGGAATCATATCAGAAATTTAAAAATGAATTATCTGAAATGAACGTAACAGGCGCGGTTGCCGGGTATGAAACACCAAACGCGTTTTCCCCATCCGAGAAAGACTTTGAACGTCATAATAAAGAAACTGCAGAAGTGTATGGTTACACTATGGTTCCAAAGGGAAAGAAACGAAATTTTGAATCGTTATATGTACAGGCAATGAATGCGTTACATGAAGGTTCTTATAAATCATATAAGACGGATGAAACAAGAACGGTTAATAGTAAAATAAATCAATCTATAAAAGAAATAAACCGTTCGATATATGAGATAGAACGAGTAGTGAATCACGCTTCACGATTGAAATTAGAAATGGGAGTTGACCAAAGAACTCTATGGTCTTCGTCACACAAAAGACTCCACAAGATTGGTGAAAGATTAAATAGAATCGGTAAAAAAATTAATGAATTAGGTGCTTAAAATGAGACAATTACTTGTAGATACAATGCTTTTTAGCATGACTCCAAAACAAATAAATGAGTCAAGAAAAGAAGACGGTAAAATAATCGTTTCAGGTGTATTGCAACGTGCCGAGGCAAAGAATCAAAATGGACGTATCTATCCAAAAAAGATTCTTATGCGAGAAGTAAAGAAATACCAAGAAAATCAAATTAAAGAAAATCGTGCTCTTGGTGAGTTGGATCACCCCGATTCATCTGTTATCAATCTTCGTAACGTTTCACATAATGTTCTTGATTGTGATTGGGATGGGAATGATGTAGTTGGTCGTGTTGAAATATTACCAACACCTTCGGGAAATATTCTGAAACAACTTCTTCACGCCGGAATACGATTGGGAATTTCCTCACGAGGATTGGGTTCCGTAAAAGAAGTAAACGAAAATACCGTTGAAGTTCAAGATGATTTTGAATTGATTGGGTGGGATTTTGTATCGAATCCGTCAACACAAGGGGCGTTCATGTACAAGGATGGATTGGGTGAAAACATCATAAGAGAAGGTGTTGATATGAAAACCATAACTAAAATAGATCCTAAAATTAAACGTATAAATGAAAACATAACAAATATTATTTGTGAAATCGGTAACATCTGTGAATGTATTTTTGAAGGGAGAAAATAATGCCATCAAGTAGTAAACAACAACAAAAATTTATGGGACTTGTTCTTGCATACAAGCAAGGAAAAGTACCGGCATCAAAAGTTAGTAAGAATGTAAAACAAGTTGCAAATTCAATGTCCGTAAAAGAACTCGAAAAATATGCCGGTACATCACATAAAGGGCTTCCTAAAAAGGCAGAATCCTTTGATGTTTCAAAACTTAATAGGAATGCAATTACAGAACTAAAGTCAATAATATCAAACACGGTTGACCGTGTTTTAAAAGAAGGGGTTAAAGAAAAACAAGAAGATCCTTTATTAACACCCGAACAAAAGAGAGAATTTATTGAACAAGTTTCTAGATTTAATGAATATGGTCAGGCGATATACCGTCAGAATAATTTAAAAGAAGCATACAAAAATATTAAGAGTGTTGTTGAGTTTGCATCAAAACACATAACAGAGGAGTCTGGCGACTGGTTTGACCAAGTAACTTTAGGAAGGCATAGTAAAAAATTAAAAGAATCTATGAAGATATTTGAAAAGACTGTTGCCGAATCTATTAAACTACAACAGAGACTTGAGTCTGTATATGAAGAAATCGGAGAAACACTCAACAGATATTATAAGATAAACGGTAAATAGTTTTAAACATTAAGAAAGGTTACAGATGTCAGATTACAGTACAAGACCACAAACGGCACACGTTAAGGTTAAAGGAAACGGAATGAATATTGATTTTATGCTTAAGGTATTTAAGAAAAAAGTCAAGGAATGTGGAATACTCGAAGAGTATAAAATTAAAAGTGAGTATCGAAAACCGTCGGAAATAAAAAAAGATAAACGAAATGCAGCAAGACAGAGGCAACGAAAACTTGATATGGAACAATAATCGTGATTAAACTCAAAGATATATTACTTGAAAAAGACAATAAACTTGATAGTGAAAATCCAGATAAAATTCTTGTAAAAAACAAGAAGAGTGGTGAGACGTATTATATCAACAAAGACAATTTCAACACATCTATCCACGAAAAACCAAAAGGTCAAGAAGACACCAAAACTTCAGACGATAAAAAGTCGAGTGATAAAGATTCAAAAGAAAAAACTAAAACGGGTGGTATAGATTTGATGGCCGGTATTAGCGACGATGCCGGTGACAAAGATACCAATAAAAAACCAACCGATGATACCGATTCGTTAAAATCTAAATTTTTAATGAGTTCGTATGATATGGATAATCTGATTAAAAAATTTAAGGGAATACGTCCTGACTTAGAAGATAAACTTTTAAGATACAATTACAATGCCTTATTTGATGAATATAACAATTTACAGATACAAGGCATGGATGACGAGAAATTAAAATCAGTTATAAGAAAATTTCAATCTGTTTCTTTGGCAAAATTTAGTTTGTTATCACAAAAAGAAAATGATGTAAATGTTATTGAATCCACAATCATATATCGTAATAATTCAAATGAAATAAATGATATATTGCAGAAAAAAGAAAAACTGATGACAAGACAACAAGTAGAATCTGAATTAGAAAAAACAGGTCAACCAGAAGAATTAAAATATGAATTGAAAAAAACTCTCGCGATTTATGTAATGGATGATCATTTTAAAACATCTGGTGCAAGATTAGAACACCCCGTTACTGTTTATCGTGCGGTTGATAAATCTATAATAGATAGGTTCGATGAGGCAAATACATGGACAGACAATGGATTTGTCTCTACATCATTGAATCCTATTATTTCCGAAATACCTGAGAATAAAGAAAGAAATCCACTTTTAAAAATACACTTAAAAAAAGGGGATCCAGTTTTAATCTTATCTAAAGACGAGGATAAATATTTTTATGAAACTGAAGTTACCTTACCCCGTAAGTGTAGATTTAAAGTTGGAAAATATGATAAAGTAAAGAACTCATACGATGTTTCTGTGGAGTACCAAAATGCCTGATAAAAAAGATAACACTAAAAAAGAAGAGTTTTTTATTCGTACTGATAGATTTATTTACACGAAAGATGACTTAAAACATATTATCGGTCTCGATGAAGAAAAAAAATCTACTATTTTACTAAAAAAAATGTTACCAGGCAAGAAAAAAATGAAATAAATTTAAAAATATTTATATTTATGTTTATAATACTCTATCTTTATAGAGTTTTCTTATTTTATGTTTGATTAGAGTTATCAATAACTTTAGAAATTAGTTGGAGATGTTTATGACAGATTTATTGAAAGAAGCAATAGCAGACGCAAAGGCAGTACGTGAAGTCGCTTTGGCAAATGCAAAATTGGCTTTGGAAGAGGCATTTACTCCGAGACTTCAATCCATGCTCGCTTCAAAACTTTCCGAAGAAGCTGAGGAAGAAGATGGCGAAACCGTAACTGCTGAAGGAGAAGGTGAGGAAGAAGAAACAACTGACGAATCTTATTTCTTTGAAGGTGACGATGAAGAAGAAGCGCCTATGGGAGAAGGAGAAGGTGAGGAAGAAGAAACAACTGACGAATCTTATTTCTTTGAAGGTGACGATGAAGAGCCTGCAATGGAAGAAGGAGAGGATGANGAGCCTGCAATGGAAGAAGGAGAGGATGAAGAAGAATCTATGGACGAGGATTTGATGGAAATAATCCGTCAACTTGAAGAAGATATTGATTCATCTGAAATTGGAACGGGTGACAATAAAAAGCCATCCAAGACTGCATCTGACTCTACAACCGATATGAAGAAGGAAAAACTTGTTCAGATGGTTGAGGGGGAAGAGGAAGAGACGCCGGTAGAAGAAGGTGAAGAGGGTGAAGACGAAGTTGATATTCAAGAAATTCTACGTGCTCTTCGTGAAGAAGAGGAAGGTGGAGAAGAGTCTATGGAAGAGGGTGAAGATGAAGAGGCACCAGCCGAAGAACCTGCCCCCCAAACAGAAGCAAAACTTCGTGAGGCATACGCTGTTATTCAATTCCTTCGTGGTAAGTTGAATGAAATCAATCTTTTAAATTCTAAACTTTTGTTTTCAAACAAACTTTTCCGTTCACATTCTTTAACCGAATCACAAAAGATTACAGTTATTGAAAACTTTGATCGAGCAACAAGTCTTCGTGAAGTTAAATTGGTTTACGCAACACTTGCAGAATCTTTGAGAGGTACAAAGAATAAAACAATGAAACCTATTAGAGAATCATACGCAAGTAAACCAGTTGCAAGCACACGTCCATCTAAAGCAATCTTAACAGAAAGCAATCAGATGGCGGATAGACTAAGAAAATTGGCAGGAATAAAATAATAAACTATTGGAGATAATTACATGAGTATTAAAACATTATTAGGTTCATCTGATGGTCAACACAGAAAATTGATCGAAGAGAATCGTGGTACTGTACGCAAGTGGCAAAAAACTGGCCTTCTTGACGGTATCAACACAGAGTATGAAAAGAACTCTATTGCAGTTCTTTTGGAAAATCAAGCAAAGCAACTTATCGATGAATCAAACCGTACAGGTACGGCTGCTGGTTCCGAAGAGTGGGCTGGTGTGGCACTTCCGCTTGTACGTCGTATTTTTTCTGAAATTGCGGCAAAAGATTTCGTTTCGGTTCAACCTATGAACCTCCCGTCAGGTCTTGTATTCTACTTGGACTTCAAGTATGGTACAGCACAACCTGGCTTTACAACAAATTCCGGTAAGGATTCACAGGCAGATTCTGTATTCGGTGTTACCGGTGCTGCTGCTAAGAATGCCGATCCTTCAGGCGGTCTTTATGGCGCTGGTCGTTTTGGTTATTCCATTAACGAATCACTTGTTAGCGCCGGTTCGGGTAGCTCACTTACAACAACAAACTTTACAACTGGTTCTGTAACAACATCATCTGCGGTAACTTATCAATTCGATAAGGAGTTCCAAGATGCTTATCTTGCAGATCTAAACGGTGGTAAATTCTTTACCGTTACCGTTAGTTCAAGTTTGCTTGCTAACTACGATGCTGAAGCAGTTCGCTCCTTCTACATTAGTGGTTCAACAATTAAACAATACTTCCCTCAGTACACAACTACAAACGCGGCAAATACACAAATCACATTTGTTGTTTCTGCATCTGCTGTTCCTACTGATATTGGTATCGCTTATTCAAAACAACCTACAGCGATTTCACGTGGTGACTTTGAAGATCAAGGTTCAAACCTCGATATTCCTGAACTTAATCTCGAATTACGTTCCGAGTCTATCGTTGCTAAAACACGTAAGTTGAAGGCAGTTTGGACACCTGAATTTGCTCAAGACTTGAACGCATATCACTCAATCGACGCGGAAGCAGAATTGACTTCTATGTTGTCAGAGTACATTTCACAGGAAATTGACCTTGAAATCTTGGATATGCTTATCAAGAACGCACAGACAACCGAAAGATGGTCTGCTCGTATTGGTCGTACCTATGATGCTTCTACCGGTTTGTTTGGTGATTATTCATCTTCACAGGCGCAGGCATCGGCATTCAATCAACAAACATGGTTCCAAACACTTGGCACCAAGATTCAAAAGGTATCTAACGTTATTCATCAAAAGACACTTCGTGGTGGTGCAAACTTCTTGGTTTGTTCTCCTCAAGTTGCTACATTGCTTGAATCAATGCCTGGATACGCGGTTGACGGTGAAGGTATGAAGTTTGCGATGGGTGTTCAAAAGGTTGGACAACTTAATGGTCGTATCACAGTTTACAAGAACCCATATATGCTCGAAAACCAAATTCTTGTTGGTTTCCGTGGTAGCCAGTTCCTTGAAACAGGTGCGGTGTATGCTCCTTACATTCCTCTCGTGATGACTCCGTTGGTATATGACCCAACGAACTTCACACCACGTAAGGGTGTAATGACTCGTTATGCAAAGAAGATGGTTCGTCCTGAATTTTTCGGTTTGATTCAAATCGATTCATTGGGTGACATCTAATTTGTAAATAATTGGACACGAAATAATGGGTGGTGAGATTTCTCATCACCCATTTTTTTTTTGAAAACGTATTTTTCATTTTATAGAATATACTTATATTAAGGAATTACTATTTTTTTAGAGGAGTTATGAAACGAGTTGTAGATAAAACACCCATTATTTGTAAAATATGTTATCGTCATTTAAATGTTGGGGGATTCAGAACTCATTTGCAAATGAAACATCCAGACTATGATACAGATAGGTATGTCTCTGAGTTTGGTGAATTTAGACCTAAAAAATTAAAACATATAGAAAATACTAATAAAAGTGATATTGTATGTGAAGAATGTAATAAAAAAATGGCAACACATAAAGAATTGATGCATCATATACGTGTTCACAACATGAATTACGAACAATATCACATAAAATATAAATTTGGTGGTATTCATCCGGTATGTAAATGTGGATGTGGAGTTAAGGTTAAAATAATAAAAGGTGGTATTCTTGATGATACGGGTAAACGAGTATTCGCCAGAGACTTTATAACGGGACACAATACCTGTATGTCGATTGGTGTTCAAACAAGAACTTTTGAGTCAAGAATGAAAATGCGAGAAAGTGCTATAAAACGTATGGAACGAGATGGCAATAGATTTTCCCCAAAAACATCATCGGCTCAACGAGAAATATATGAATTTATTCAAAGCATATCTGACGGCTTTATGGAACAAGATACTTCATTACTTTATGGCAGAGAGATAGATATAGTAAATCATGAAAAAAAAATTGGAATAGAGTACAATGGACTTTATTTTCATTCAGACATTTATAGAGATAGAAAATATCATCTATCTAAATTAAAAGAAATGGAGAAACTTGGGTATCGTCTTGTTTATATCTGGGAAGATTGGTGGGTTAGAAAAAAGGAAATTGTAAAATCCATGTTATCGTCGGTTTTGAGTGTAGGCGGTACTAAGATATATGCTAGAAAATGTGATGTTCGAGAAATAACAGACGAATCTGCGAGAATATTTCTTGGTAAAAATCACATACAAGGGCCATCGGTTTCAAAAATACGAATTGGTCTTTTTTATAACGAAGAACTAGTTTCTGTTATGACCTTTGGGAAATTAAGAGCAACATTGGGAAGTAAGTCAAAAGAGGGTCATTGGGAAATGATGAGATTTTGTTCCAGTTTAAATACCACGGTGGTTGGTGGTGCATCTAAATTATTTTCCTTTTTTATAAAGAAATATAATCCAATTTGTGTGATTTCATTTGCCAATAGAGATTGGTCGGTCGGTAACGTGTATGATAAAATTGGATTCAAACTTCTTGGTGCAACTGAACCTGGATATTTTTATGCAAAAGGTAAACGAAGGTTCAATAGATCTATGTTTACAAAACATAAGTTGATAGAATCTGGAGCGGATAAGGCAAAAACAGAATCAATTATAATGAAAGAACGTGGTTACATGAAAATTTGGGACACTGGTAATATTAAATTTGAATGGAAACCCAAATAAAAATTTATTTTTTAAAATAACCATATTTATTGGTAGTTTAATTATGTTAGAATTTATAACAATATGAGAGAAACAACATGGCAAAATCAAGAAATATAAAAACCTCAATTACGTCTGGGGTTAATGGGATGAGACTTAAAAATGTTTTAAATCAAATCAAGGAAATAAATCATAAAAAAACAAATATTATTAGTCCAAAACTAATAAATGAAATAAGAACACAAATAACAAAATACTTTTTAAATGAAGATGATGAAAAGATGCCACAAGATAATGCAGTAAATTCTGCACTCGGTACAATAGATGATGAACTTGGTAAAATTGCAAAGGATGTTGAAAACAAAATGAAAGACGATGCTCAAGTACAGGCAGCTTTAAAAAAGGCACCAGAACTTGCTAAAGTTGCAAACGAATCAATCAGTAGAAAACATTCTGCTTTAATTGAAGGCAATGATTCGGCGGTTATAAAAGAGGAATTAACGATATTATTTGCAGCATCTGTTGCAATGGCTATCCCAGCAATCGTTAAGTTAATAGGTGTTATAATCAAGAAGATTTCGGTTGCCATGGGTGGTGAAGGGAAAGTTGGAGAATACTTAGAACATAAGGGTGATCATTGGCATCACATGATAACGGATTTTGTTCTAAAAGGATTACAATTAATGCCTGGATTTAAAAAATTACCAACGGATAAACAACAAAAAATTGCAAATTTAGTTCATACTGTTATTGTTGCTAGTTTGGCAGTTGCATCCGGCGCTGGTGCGATAAAGGCATTATCACAGGGATCAAATGCTATGGCCGGTGTTGAAGGCGCTTTAACTGCGGTAAAGGCCGGTGAAATTGGCGTGGGCACGTTCCTTAAAGCCAGTATTGCAAAAATATTAACATAATATAGTATCTTAAAATAATATCATAAAGGGCAACTAATGTTGCCCTTTTTTATTTGTACCAGNCATATTTATGGTAAATGGAAGACGTGAATGAATAATAAAATTTTTATAGATTTAATGAATACNACACCTCTNATAGATTTATTGACTTCGAGTTTAGTTACACTACTCGGTGCATTTGTCTCGTGGTATCTACGATATAAATACGGTGAATATAAACAAAANAAAATGAACCGTGAGGTTTCTCAATCTAAACTAATACAAACGATATTAGAACAACAATTAAATGAATATGGGTGTCAACGTGCATTTATATTACAAAGACACAATGGCGGTAAGTATGGGACGGGTAAATCGATGAATAAATTATCTACAACATTCGAGGCATTAGAAGAAGGAGTTAGTACAGAGTTTAAAGAATATCAAAACTTACCAACATCACTTTATACAGGATTGATAGAAAAGGCAATGAAAAATCAAGGGGTATTCCCTATTGTTGAAAATATAGAAGATTTATTAGTAAAGGCATTTTTCGTGCAACGTGGTTCAAAATCGGCAATAGTATATCCGATAAAACAAGATAAAGAAATGGTTGGTATTGTTGGGTTTGAATGGACACACGTTATTAAAGATATGGAATCACTTTTAAAAAATATTAAAGAAGACGGTGAGGTTATAGGAGAGACGCTATCTAAATTATTATAGGAGACTGATATGACGGAAAACCAAAATGATTCTCTTGAATTTGACGATATTGAAATTGATGGNTTNGACACAAACGGAATAAAAAAAGGAAGAAAGAATATAAAAAACAAAGTTAAGTTTGGAATATCTCTTAATAANGAACAAAAAGAAGTAAAGGCAAAAATGTTAACCGATACAATATCGGTATTAACAGGNAAAGCNGGTAGTGGTAAAACACTNTTGGCAACACAGATAGCGTTGGAATATTTGGTATATCGTGAAGTGGACAAAATAGTAATAACAAGACCGACGGTTTCAAATGAAGACTTAGGATTTCTGCCGGGTACTATGAAAGAAAAAATGGATCCGTGGGCATCTCCAATACAAGCCAATATGGTAATGCTTCACGGTAAACAAAAGATTGAGAAACTAATGTCAGACGATATAATTGAGATCGCACCAATATCATTTATGCGTGGTAGAACATTTTCAAATTCTTGTGTTATTGTAGATGAATCACAGAATATAACTTTACCACAAATGGAAATGATAATATCGAGATTAGGTATTAATTCTAAAATGATTCTTACCGGCGATTTATCACAAATCGATTTAAAATACAAAAAAGATAG
>B570J29579_100007_pt1 | contig 43735 bp, 47 predicted proteins | sample LakMenE27Jul10ns_FD_29579 | JGI IMG/M metagenome (IMG submission 29579) | reverse complement strand
CCCTGACGATCCACTCTGACCAGATGTACCAGAACTTCCTGATGTGCCCGATGTACCAAATGTTTGACCTGATGTTCCCGATGACCCAGATGCCCCAGATGACCCCGTTTGTCCTGATGTACCGGAAGTTCCACCACTTCCACTTCCACCACCGCCACCAGATGTCCCTGCATAATAAACATTCCCATTTTCATCTACGGCACCTTTTATTATTATATGTTTACCATCCCATTTAACATACGATTGTCCATTTAAATCAAAATCACAACCACAGTCTCCAGATAGTCCACCGCCCAAATCACCACCACCAACACCACCTCCCGGAGCCGATGGATCTATGGGTGCACCAGATGAGCCACTACAACCAAGTAACATACTTGAATTATTACCAACGAGTGATAAATCAAATGAAGGAGGTGTAGTTCTAAAATCAATAAGAGAACCACACTCATTTATCATTTGTATTGTTGTTTGTGAGTAATCGCCTGTATCATACGGATCACCGGTTGTAATACCGAATCCATAATTAGATGCAGTATCTGGGTATAATAAGGTATGTTCAATGCCTTTGTATTTATGACTATGAATAGATGAACCTGATGTTACTCCATTTATGTTGGAATACAATACCATATTACTCTGTGTATATGGTGATAGGTAAACCGAACCTGTTATCATATTATCATCGCCATAAACAAATGCATTTCCACCACGAAAATAAATGTCATTTTTTATAACATTAAGATTTGTTTCAGTCATATTTGAGTTGAAAAACTGAACCTTGAATGTTAGATATTCATTTCTATGGTCTATCTTTAATGGAACATATAATCGTGTTCTGTTTGGACTAAACCCATTATCCAAATCTTCGATTATACGAACATTTCCTATTGCACATCCCGGCCTAATTATAAACTTCAATATACCCGTTCCATTTAAATCAACGGGTATTTTCATTTCGTAATCTACAACCGTAGTGGAATCCTTACTCGACGTTGGTATTGATCCTATTAATTTTCCTATTGTGTTTGTATTTCCGAAAGAACTACCGGTAATGTATGCAGTTATACCCGGTCCACGATTATCTGCCGTTCTATCGTATATGGTATAATCGAATTTTAATCTGTAATCGGTATCGGTATAAAATGGAATACTAAGGCTACTCGTCTGAACAAGTAATAATTCATCTGATCCAGACATAGCAGTTATTGGTGAAAGTGTTAGTCCCCCAAATATATCATCGTTAACAGTTACGATACTACCGGTTGGACCAGTTGGGTTTAATTTTTCAAGATTCCAATAATCTTGAAATCCCAAATTTGATAGTAATAATTCACTTGGATTGGAATGACGATACGATAAATCACCATCGAATTTACCGATAGGATATTCTATAAAATTTGACGTAGTATCTGTTAAAATATTGTTAGGATTAACTTCTTCATCATATATTAACTCATAATCTGAATTTGTTTTGAATCTACTTTTACAGAAAACTTTAATGCGACTTACCTGACCGGAGTCTGGTGATAATCCATCTATATCAATTTTTGCGTATGACTTTATATTCTGTGTTATTAAGTGAGATACAGGTGCCCTTGAAAAAGTTACTTCATACGGTTGTGATTGTACGTATGTTAGTGGTAAATCATATATGTAATATAGGTTATTTGGATTATATTCACTATATGTGTAAACTACCAACGGATCATTTAATTGAAGTTCAAACGGCGTGGGGACATTAACAACGGTACTTTTATAACTAAAATTGACCGCTTCCGAAAAAACAGGCTGTGTAATTTCACCTACATTTGGGAATTTAATTATGGCATTTTTATATTCTCTTTGAAAATTATTGTTGCCAGTATTAAGATACGGAATACCGTCTCTTAGGTAATAAGAGCCGGTTCCGGTTGCAGTTTCTGTTATAGTGTTTGTGGGAAATTTTTGTTCTATTATAGAAAAAATACGCTCTTCAACAGATACTGTGGGTTCTTCCAGATATATTACTTCCGAATTATTTTTCTTCTTCGGATTTACATATATTACGTGCTCATACTTAAAATTATTATCGGTTACTTCAGATTGTGGTAGTCTGATTAAATTCTCATCATAGAGTGATGATCCAATAAAAGTTATAGTACAATCACCGGCGGGAGTTGTTTCGTAAATATAAACGACGGCAACAAGTGAACCATCATCTTCTTTTAAAGAAATTATTTCATGGTAAATCGGATTTCCGTTAACATCTAATATTTCTATATCAATCGGTTTTAATGGATTTAATCTAACCGAATTTGGTCTAAATTTAAATATATTTTTACCCGACGTGAATTGTTCGGGCATGAAACTTATACGAAAAAACGATGGTGAGTTTAACGTATAATCTACAAACCGTGTGTTTATTGAAGTAAGATTTCTTTTATTTTTTTGTTTTATTAACATAAACCTCTACATGAATAGTCCAATACCTATAAATATAGAGTCCATGAAAACTACATTAAAATCTAACCACCGAGAATCCATTTTCTTTATGAATATCTATAACACTATCAACAATATCTCGTAAAGCATCAATATGTGATATTGTAAGAAGAAAATCAAATTGTGTCTTCATATACTCGAAGAACATACTAATAGAATTTAAATTATCCGAATCCAATGTACCCCACCCTTCATCTATACCTATGAAATTTGGTCTTGGTAAGGAAGATATATTGATAAGGGCGGTACGAATTGCAAGTGAAGAAATAAACTTCTCCATACCGGATGTCATTTCTAAAGGCCAATAATTTTCTGAATCATAGAGAATAAAGGTGTTTATAGATTTACCATCTGTATCGAATAAAATTTCAAAGTCAACTATTTGAGATAAAATAGAATTTACTTCAGATTGTATTTTTGGTATTGCATCGGAAATAAGTTGATATGGAACTCCATTTCTATTTACCGATTTTAAATAGTAATCGTAAGCAACATACTTCGATTCTAACTCCTGTAATTTCTTTATAGAATCTGTGGAGTCTTTTATAATCCTCTCCTGAATTTTTAGCTCACCATTAACATAGATAATTTCAGAATCTATTTTGTTAAATTCTTTGTTGTAATTATCTCGATTGTGTTCAAGAGTTTCAATTTTTACTTGTATTTTTTCATTATATCGTATATCGCTTTTATTTATAATAAATTTATGTATAAGTTCCTCTGTCTCGGACATCTTATTTAAAAATTTATCACAATTAGATTTATACTTTGTAATAGAATTTTCTATTTCAGATACTTTTCGTTGGTCTGTTAAAATTTTCTTTTCTAATTCATTGAATGACTTTATAGATTCCGACGGATTTTGAATAGAACCTATTTCAATTTCCACGTTATTGATTTCTGATCTGACTTCAAATAATTGTTTCTTCAAATCTAAAAGTATTTTTTCCGCGTTCTTTGCATCTTGAACAAACACATTATTAACACAATACTGACAATCTGGATCGTATTCATGTGTTGATAGATTATCCAATTTAGATTGATTGTGTGATATGTTTAATATTATGTTTTCGGATGTATTTCGTAGATTGGTAAGTTTATTCTGTAATCCATCTAATTTTTTCTTATCTTCCAAAAGAATCGAATAATCTATGCCTTGTAATTTCTCCTGTTCCTTACTTAAATTATCGACTAATATATTGAGTTCGTCTTGTAATTTATTTACATTCTGTTCACACAATATATTTTGTTCGCCCAATTCTTTTTTAAGTTCAATTAAATCTTCAAGAGTTTGGCCAAGCAAACTTGTGTCTATTGGCTTTAAAGATTTTGTTAAAGATATTATCTTCTTATTGGTTGATTCAATACTCTTTTTAAGTTTATTTTTTTCAACACTTAAATTTGAAAGTTGTTCGGAAAATTCATTGTATTTTGTGTTTGCATCTGTTATCTTTGTGGAATAATCTTGGCGAGAATACTCTTTAATTAGAGTTTGTACCGATTTTATTTCATCAATCGCTATTGCATTTAATTCTTCAAACAAATTCAAATCAAGAAATTGTGCCAAAAGGTCTTTACGTTCACTTTGTGTCTTATCTATAAAGTTGGTATTGTTTCCTTGTAGAGAAAGTGCAGTTATAATAAAATCATCATACGTTCCAAGATAATTTCGTATTGAAGAATTTGTACCATCTCTATCATCCCCATTCAGAGACTTTATTTCACCATTTTCTTCACACCAAAAATTAAGAGTTACTTTAACATTACCTTGTTTATTCTTTTTACCAAAACGTTCTATGAAATAATCAACTCCGTTTATTTGAAATTGAAATTTACATCTAAAGTCATCTTTCTTATTATTTATAATTTGTGATGCCTTATATGTTCTTGAACATTTATCAAATATACAAAACATAAGGGCATCCAATATAGAAGATTTACCACTTGCGTTGGATGCAAATATACCATACGTTCCATTCATTTGGGAAAAATCAATCCAATTATTCGCCCCGTAGGAAAACATATTATCAAATTCAAATCTAATCGGAGTCCAAATAACATTTCTCAAAACAACATTTTGGTCTATCTGACGATTTATTTCTCTATTTATTTTACGAACCTCATCTACAACATCATCTTGAACAGAAAAATTCTTTTCCAAATATTCCGTTATTAATTTATTCTGATATTCAACATCACGAACATCACCGATTGAAATTTTTGTATTTGAATTTTCATCGGTTAAATTAGATGTCATTTTTTGAATACGAATATCATCTATTTTAATTAAGGATTTTAGTTTAGTTATCTGTTTAAATAATTGTGAATTTGATGTGTTGAAGGAACGAACTCGTATTCTATTATTTATAGAAAAAGTAGTTGGTAAGTTTACAAATTTACCACCATCAACATCTATGGTATAGTATGCCCAATCGTTATTTATACGAACAAACTTAGAAGTACCATCTAATAGATTCCAATTAATTATACCATGTTCCGTACCTTCCCCGAAGTTTTGTTGAATCAATGAACCTGCATACGCAAACTTAGAATTTGTATCTAAATACTGGAATGAATGGATGTCACCGAACATACCATAATCAAATCCATCAAAACATTGTATATTTAATCTACTATTATTTATAGTATTTCCCGAACTAAGGTATGCCCTATCCAAGGCACCATGATACAATACAATTTTTATATTATCACTTTTAACGTCATTTGCATAAATAAAATTATCGGGGTTCTCATGCACCGCGTTCAATATAAAATCAACGCCACCGAGAGTATAGACCCCTGTATCTTTAAAATAAAAGAAGTCTGGTGTATCTATGGAATCTACGATTGGTGATAAAGCGTCCAAACGATTACGGTTATTCAGATTCATATCGTGATTGCCGGCAATAAGAATCACAGGTGCAATATCGGCAAGGTTGACAAGAAAGTTTCTCGTCATTACGATAAGTTCTGGAGACATATCTGTTTTTGCATGAACAATATCTCCGGCAAGATAAATGATTGTGTTTTTATCTTGTTGGACTTGTTCTTTACAATAATCATATACCCGATTGAATACTGACTCGTATTCATCGTGTCTCTTGAAATTACGAATGTGAACGTCAGCAATGTGAATGACGTTATCTACTTTGTTTACTCTGTTTGAACTGAGTGTTTGATGTATCATATAAAACTACTAGATTTACACTATGTTGTTATTTTTTTGATTACCGTGGTTTAGCACGATGTTTTACCTTACGCCAGACGGCAGTGGAATATTGAATCATTCTCTTTTCAAATGCACCATTACGTCTTTCTCTGGTACGTTTGAGTTTCTTTTCAAATCTATCAATTCTGTAATCATAACATTTCATCAAAACATTATCATAGATTTGTTTGGCTTTACCTATAAATGATTCTATTTGTTTCATACTAATATCCTTTCTTTTATTAAATCGAATCCATCTACCGATTGGATGGTACTAATATACTGCGAAAATCTTTCAAAACCAAATTCATTTATATCTTTATCTGGAAGTTTTACCATACTCGTTTTAATTCCGTTTGAAGTCAACCACTCACAAATCTTTATGGAGTCCTTGATTGCATCATTATCAAGGGCAACAATAACTTTCGGTGGTTTACGAATGAGTATCTTTTCTTTTAGGAGAGGTTGTATTATTTTACCGAATAACGGAATAGTATTAAACCGAGCGGATATAGCATCAAAGACACCCTCAACGAGTGTAATAGGTTCATTCCAATTTATAAATGAATCAAATCCAATGATGTTTTTAGAAACCGGCGGATTTTTATATTTTGAATTTACGTCATCAAATATAGTTCTTGATACGAAGAAATTTAAGTTAAAGTTTTCATCATACGATGGAACGATGATTCTACCACCATAGGCACCAGTAGGACAATAACCGATATTATATCTGAAGATGTCTGTTGGTAATATAGAACGTGTCTTCAAGTAGGTTATTGCCTGTTTTAGTTGCATTGAAACTGATATGTCTGTTACAGATTTGAACTCGATGAGTTTAATAAATTCCGGCGGTAATCTTAAATCTTCGTCTCGTTTACCACCCGGTGTATTAAAATTGTGTAGAGACTTTGTTTTTACTATCTTATTTAAAGATTCGTAGTGGTGTTTATCTACCTTTAATTTTTTAAACAAAGCATATATCGTTCCACCCTTTTCATTAGAGACCCAGCAATGCCAAAAGTTTTGGTTCTTAGAATTAGACTCTAAATTTATCTCTAACTTTGGTTTGTAGTGTGAAACAAATGGGGAAAAGAAGGAATAGTTGTTGCCGGAGGTCTTCTTTCCTTTACCTAAAACTTGTTCTAATAGATGTAATAAGTCTGTGTTTACCATAGTGAAACAAATATACAACTATTTGGGGGGATTTACAAATGATTATTTTTGATGTGCAAAATCCCAAAGGTTTTTTAGTTCATCAGATGAATGTGGAACTATATTTTCCAACTCACGTTCTTTTCTCTTTACAGAAGTTATCGAATACGTCTTTATTACCTTTACCTTACCAACTTCATTTTGTGGTAGAAATATCTCATTTCCAAATCCACGAGAAACCTGTTTTAGAAATTTTGGATCTACTTGTGATAAATCTAACAAAGCAGCAAAACCTCTACCCGTCTTTTTATAGTTGTCCAACCAGTTTTCTACATCACTGGTAATCATCAATCCCTTTGTTCCACCCTCACCACTACCCATAGAACTCATGTCTCGTGGCGAATAATCGGAAGAAGGTTTGAAATCAGATGAATCGGTTATATGCCAATAATACCCGTGACCTATATCTACACTGAAGAATTTTTCGAATGACTGATAGTCGTTGAATTTCTTGGCGTGTGCAACCAGTACATTCAGAGGAAATCTGTTGTAATTTTTTTGAGTTTCCTCGTTCAATATGTCTTTGAGTTTTATCATGGTATATTCACAATACTTAGGTTGTTTGTATCTTTATTTTTCGTTCCCAACCACGTTCATATTTGGTTACACCAATGAGTTCCAGCTTAGAGTCGTCAACTACCGTGGTTTCCTGTTCATTCAAATTATTGAAGTAATCAAATGGTATCGCAACATTACGTGGCGGTGTCTTTACAACCACGACGTATGGTGTAGTTCCCATACCCTTTGTTGCACCAGGCGTATCTTCATCATACCAACTACTCGTTATATCCACTATATTTTCCAACTTTCCTTTGTCTGAGACCCAGTGTCTTCCCAACTCTTTTTTGTTCAAGTACCGTAAAGATTTCAACCACAGGACTCTGTATAGGATTCCCCCCTCTTCATAGTATTGGGCAACTTCATATAGATTTGATAATGCCTCAAATATGTAGTACGGCTCATATGAACCGTAGTAACTTCTTATACTACCGAGGTGTTTTTCTTCGATGTCCTTCTTTGTAATTTTCTCATTCCCGACTTGAACTAACACGTCATCGGGTTTGTAGCTATTCCACTCTTTCGCGTATTCTTCTTCTGCCGAGTACTCGTGAAGTTTAGATGGATGCAATTCAGACAATATGTCTTTGAGTTTTATCATGGGAGATTTACAATAATAATTAGTCGGCGTTTAATTTTGCCATCATCTGTTGTAAACGTAGTTTTCTTTCCGCCGCCGGATCTTCTTTTGTTTTATACTTGATATAACCAAACGAAACTAGAACATCAAACGTGTACTCCCAATCGTCCATGCCGGTGGACATCGTGTATGTTTTACCCTTGAATGAAATTTTATTTACTCCAGATTTGTTCCAAGTACGAGATGGATCGTATGCCTTGGAAAGTTGCTTCCATGTCTTATCATCTACACGAAATTTATCAACAAACCACTTTTTAACATCACCATACCATTTTCGATAACCTTCTGTATTAGTGATGTTATAGCCTTTTTTGTGTGCATCTGGAAACAATGACTTATACATCTGTTTGTATTTCTCGTATGCTTCTGAATCTGTATTGGTCGAAATACTTACTGCCTCAGTTAGTATATCTTTCAACTTTATCAATCGAATCTCCAAATATTATATCATATAAATATACCCAATCACAAACATTCATTCAACCATTCTTGTGGAATTTCTTTCTTTGACCATAACCAACCACGTTTCTCACAGAATTGGGCATACGTTGTTTTACTTCCCTTATAGAGTTTTGCATTTGGATTCTGAAAGACAAACCTGATGTCTATATTTGGATATTGATCAAATATCAGTTCCATCTTGTCTCTATCGGCTTTTACCCATCTACCTTTTGTTTCAATATACATCGTGTTACCACTTTTCTTTTGTAAAACAAAGTCAGGTGTGTAGGTGTGATTTGTGGCCGGTTTAATATACGAAAGTTTTTCTATTTCGTAACCGAATTTTTTTTTAGAGGTTTTAAGGGATTCATTTATGGTATCTTCAAGTCCCGATTTAAATCCATGTTTTATGGCAACTGCATTTCTTTTCATCTTACGCGTCAAATCTAATTATAACATTCATGTCCACATCATCTCTTTTTTCAAGTGGAGATGACAACTTAGCAACAGCAACAAGGTCTCTTTTATCATTGTATAATCCAATAGTTGTTATGTATGGATTAAAGAAAGAACTTGTTGTATAATCTTCAACTTGAATGGCGTATGGATTTTTATCTTTATACACACTCAAATTTGTGGTAAAATTAAATTCGGACTTTCTAATTTTACAAGTAATTTCGTGTTCATAAAAAGTTGCGGTACTACGAAAACTTCCTGTGAATCCATAATCAAGATTTGAATAATCATAATTACCAGTTCTTCCTAAAAAGGCATTTGCATATTTTGGTCTTGGGTCTGATATTANNGCAATACCACTTTTATAGAATATGTTACCAATTCTATCNGTTTGATAAGCATATCCATTTTGGAAACTATTATTTCCTAAATATGAAATTTCCGTTGAAGACAATCCTTTATTATAAATACGAATTTCGTCTAATGACCCCGAAAACATTTTATTCGTTGTACCATTACCACCTATAAAAAAGTTATTTTCATTCGTAACGTTTGAATAAATACTAGATGATACTGATGCATTTAACACACCATCTACCCAAATTTCAAATTTACTCGCAGTTTTTTGACAAACTATATGGTGCCATTGATTAGTTGTTAATTGTGATGATGTTACTTCCTGTGTCTGTATTCCCGAACTTTGTCCAAATTTTAATTTATAAGGAGTTGCAGACGTTCTATTATCGAGTCTTATATCAAACGGATATTGTGATGATGGAATTTCTTCGTAAGAATTACCAACCGGTCTTCCTGTTTTACGCACATATTTAGTATCACCGTCTATTGAAGTTCTTTTATCAAACAAAGAATTGTATGTATAAACTTCATTTGATTGTGTGGGTGGTACATTTATCCAAAAACTAAATGCAAAATCCTTTTTGTATGTGAAATTAAAGTTAGATTGATTTCTAACATCAAAATACCCACCGGCTAATGCAACCGATACACCACTTGATTGTGAGGTATCAGTCGTTGGTATTCCACTCAAATATGTTATTTGTTTTGGATTAACTATACTAATGGTATTATCGTGATTTGAAGTATCGAGAACATAATGTAGTAATTTATTTCTGAAATTATACTCTCTGTATTTCTCGTTAAATCCAACATTTAATAGAAGGTATTGACTATCAACAAATTTCGTGGTATCAAATGTAGTATCTACAATATCACCGTTTGAATTATCCATTATATCGTAATTCAAAGAAGATGTTGTTGTATTAAAATTATGGAATTTAAATGTTCCACGTCGGATTCCTTCACCAAAAACCCCCTGTGGCATAGAAAACATAGAACTTGATTCGGCGAGATACAAGTTACGATTAAATTCGGTCAATAACGTCGGGTCTTTATCTTTTCTATTATCTGTATAAAAATTATGGTCTAAATAATACCATAGCATTTTTGGATCAACACTCTGTGTGGTAAATTGACGTGAATATAATGAAGATGATATATTTACAACATTACCATAATACAAGTGATTTTCAGGATATAAAACACGATATACGTTTATATCAAAATTTCTATAATAGTTTGAGTGAGAAACTTCTGTTTTTAATTCCCATTTTTTGTAAACTTCAAAAGGTTTAACAGTATAATCACCCTTTCTTAGTTTCTTCCAAACTAAACTTACTTTATTTCCAAATTGAAATGACATATTAGTTTAATCTCAATCTTACTTGAAAAATATATTCAGTACCAGCATTCTTTAAAAGAGGTTGTGGTAATTTACCAACTGCAACTAACTCGTTATTTCTATTGTAAAGACCAATAGATGTTATGTATGAATTTGGTTCACGTCTGAACATTAAATTGTTTACTTCACCCTTACTACCGGTGATATACGTATAATTATTGGAATAATTAAACTCATAGTAATTTGCTCTACAAAAGTATGTTTCAACTAATGATTCTTCGGTAGAACGTGCAAAGAAAGAGCCGGTTTGGGTTCTGGATAAAGTTTGAACGGAAGAACCACTTATTGAGATAAAAAGTTTTCTAATATTATCACCATCAATAGATGCAGTAACTGTATTAAATGAACAAGATTGGTCTAACACCACACCGTCTAATATAATCAATCCCATTTTTGGAAATACAATACCCCATGCATCATCATCGGTATCACCATATACACCTTCTTGTAAAGATCCAGATGTTACATAATAGTAGTCATATATTCCTTCACTATCGGTAATAACTTCGGCAGTATCTTTGCTTTCATCGATAAGGGTGTAAATTACATCAGAGGTTTGATTCAAACTAAAATTACTGCCAGTATTGTATAATTGATTTGCACTTGATGAAAGTGGGGAAAGATATAATTGAAAATTACCCGGATCAAGTCTATCTTTAAATAAATCCCTATCTATTTGTATTGCATAAAAATAATCGCCATTTTTCCCATTCTTGAATTTAAATTTTCCTTTGTTTGTACCAAAGCATTCCAACAAATACTTTCTGTACATTGTTTTTGAAGGAAGTAAATCTTCTCCGTTTTCAATATACTTTGATCCAGACCCACTTATATGTGCAAAACTTATATCGAATTGATGATATGAGTCTTCGGAATTTTGTGGGTTATTATAAANAGGAATATAATACTTTTTGTTTTTATCAGTTAGAGANCCGGTGTAAAATGTTGATAGTTTCTCATCCNTACATTTAAACAAACCACGAGTTTTATAGTTCATCGTCGGTACTGCATAATCAGATACTCGTGATANTTTTTTAAAACAATAAACGTCATCCTCATCTTCAGTTAAATCTTCGATTATCTGGTCTATAAATTCAGAAAATGTATCTAATTCATCCATAACATCTTTATCCGGCGTCATAATTATTGCAGTTTTACTATCACCTATTATGTTAGATGTCAATGAAAAAGTTATCATGTCATCGCTATTTGTAATAACGATTTCAGTTGATGACGGAAAGTTGTTATTTTTTTGAAATTCGATATAACTTTGAATTAAAAAAAGTAATTTTTCATTTGAAATGAAATTAATTTTTTTAGAATTTATCGTATAGTCTTCGGTTNGGTTTCCCGTTGCATTCAAGGAAATTCCTGTTAAACTAAGGCCTGATTTTCTTAATTTAAGTTCGGAGATAGACTCTTTTATTTTATATGAAAGTTTTTCATATTCTATTTCCGGAGTAGAACCACCTGTAATATTGGATAAGACAAATGTTTCAGGATATTTCTCAACCAAATCGATAAAAAATTTAATAGATACTTCTTCACAAAATCTATCCAACATATCCTCATGTATATCATTTTGATTTAATATAGATGGGAATGGGGTATTTTTTAGTGTATCAATTAACGTATAGTTATCAACATTTGTTAAATCCAACGTATCAATATTTAAGATGTTTCTGGCATTATCCATGTTACCAATTCAATCTTATTTTGATTAATAAATCATCATCCGATGTCTTCTTAATCGGTTTACTTAATTTTGCAACCGCCAAAAGTTCTCTCTTGTCATTATAAAGACCAACCGATGTAACGTATGTAGTAGGATCTTTTTGAAAACAAACATTTCTAAGTTTTCCTGAAGAAAATCCAGATAAATCAGATATAAATGTTGGATTATTACTATAATTGGCATTTGGAGGTGAAACTCTCACAAAGTAATGATTTGTTGTTTTATATTTAACGTTTCTTGCCTTAATATGTGAATTAAGAACACCCGAACCACTTATTGACGTAAATAATTTCATAGCATTATCACCAGCGATATTACTTCCCGTAACAGTATTAAAGTTCATCAATGAATCCATCTTTGCCGGGTCAAATATCATAATACCGAGATTGGGATAAAATTTACCGTAAGTCGTTAACAATGAACCCGTACCACTCGAATGAATACCATCATTTAAACTACCACTAACAATATCGTATGAAACGTATGGATCTTCACTACAACTTGTCAAATCAGACCTATCACCGGAATTATCAATAAAGGTGTATATTGTTGAACCAGATGGTTGAACATTACTTCCGGTAAATACATTGTTGGCATAAGAATTACCATTTAACGGTCTAAGTGCAATTTCAAAATTACCAGGATCAATTCTATCACTAAGTCCTGTACGATAAAAATTTATAGCATAAATATCTTCTGATTCAGATTCCACACCGGAAGAATAGAATTTAAATTTTCGTTCGGGTTCGTCTAATGCAAGTAATCTATATTGTGAATATATTGCTCTTGTTGGCGTATCATTTGTTTCACCCGAAGATGCAATAGATCCAGAACCACTTACGTGTCCATAAGCAACTGCAAAATATGGCGTAGAATCACAATCACAATCAGTTACTTCATAATAATATTCTTTTGAAGAAGTTGGTTGTGTAGAACTTGTTAAATAACAACTCATAGATTGTGATAGATTAAATAAACCACGAGTATTTGCAGTTACTTTACCGTCAACAATATCCTTACCAAGCATTAATGGGTGATAAATTTTAATAGACTCATCTTGACAGTCACCTCTAACGGAGAAAGGTACAAACGGGTCTAATCTACGACCGGGTGGTAAAACTAGTTTTGCAGGAAGTCCATCGGTATATGTTTCCGTTGAATATTTAAATTCAGTATCACCAGGACATTTTATTTTAACTCTAACTATGTTATATTGTTTACACCCACACGGGTCAGTTGGGTCATTCAATACAGAATCTTCTTCATAAATTTCTTCACATTGACATTCCTTTAGATTTCTCTTAGACTCATCAAACCTTTGTGAAATCCAAGTTGGGTCTGATTTTTGTGTTCTCAATACATTAATAATGTGCGTAAAAAAACACTCATTGTCTTGATACTGATATGTAAATGTTGATACAAATGTTGTTACTACGACTTGTCTGAATCCAACAAAACAAGTATTATTAGGTACTGAACTTAATTCAGAATCTGTATTAGTAGTTGATGATATTTCTCTAAAGCCCGTCTCGTCTATTCTAAAATACCCGGTGGGGATTTTTATATTTAAAAATTCCTCTTCTGTTACTTCTGGTTTTAAATTCCAAGTATCGTTACATGGGTCATCGCCACCACCTATTTTTCCACAATCTATTTCACAATTTTTATTTGTGTTAACGGCATCATCAAATGGAATTATCGCCTGAGCAGAATTTGATATTGCATTTGCGTTTGTTGCCAACGATAGTGTTGTATTTAAATCCCCACTCGTTGATACCTCATATAAAATTTTCCAAGTAAAGTTGTTTCTTCTACTTGAATTGTAGAAATTAGATAGAGATGTAAATCGTGTATCGGTAAACACAGTTTTATTATCTAACACAGAAATCTTTGTTAAATTATTTGGGTCATAATCCCACACATTTGACCAAGATACCGCATCAAATTTTAATTGTTTTTTTCCACTTACACAATCACTATAATAAAGAAATTGAGATATATCAATAGTTGCAATTATTGATTTACTACCCGGTCCGATGGTTGTTATACCGGAAATTCCACCAGATGTCTTATCACAGATTATATCGATATACAAGTTACATCCAGACCAATATGGATTTCCAAAGTAATAAACACAGGAATCTGTTGTGTTATTGGTTGAAGATATTGGTGATATAGTATTTGTACCGCCGGTAGATGTAATTGTGGGTGAAAGAACGACTCCACGTTGAGATGGGGAATCGGCAATAGGACTTGGCATTATTGAATTTTGTTGAGCAAGTAAAACAGCAGATGCCGCTTCTTGTGCTGCCTTTTTTATAACATCAGTCTGTGATTGTTGTTGTAATAACAACTGTGCATTCAAAATATTTTGAATTGCAAGATTTTGTGCCGAGTTCTGAACATCTAGATTATCTGTGATTTGGTTTGCCATANTTTTTTATATTAAAAGTCTAATTTTACTTTAATTACAAGTTCCTTTTCAAAGGATTTTCTAACTGGTTTACTCAATTTTGCAACCGCCAAAAGTTGTTCATCATCATCATACAATCCAATAGACGTTACATACGATTGTGGATCCAATTTCATAGAATCATATTTTAGTTTGGATGTACTACCTGAAAGAAAACTTGGGTTATTTGAATAATTAAATTCCCCGTTATACAATCTAACAAAGTAATATGTTGATGAAATTGCCTCACTTGTTCTTCCTTGAAAGGCATAATCTGTGTTATTGGCCATAGCACCACTAATAGATGTAAATAACTTAAATGCGTTATCAAATCCACTAGCAGTTGCAGGAACTCGTTGTGTGCTAAAAGAAGCAGATGCATCAAGTGCCTTTCCATTTAATACAATTATTCCATTATCGGGATAAAATAAACCCCACGGAGTTGAATCTGATGTATAAATTCCATTTGTAATACTACCACTACGAATATTATAAACACGACCACCTTGTTGTGCAAATTCCGTAGTAGATGTAGTTGCATCATCAATTAGAGTTATTTTATTGGCACCCGAACCGGATATTGAAAGTTGCCAGGTTTTCGTGTCCATTCTATCTTTAAAACGAGAACGATTTACATTTACAACGTAAACATACTCCGATGTTTCTCCGTTTTGGAATGTAAACATAGTTTGTCCTGCAGGCAACAATAATTGACGATATTGAGCATAAATTGCCTTTGTTGGATAATCGTATAGATTTTGACCCGATGATCCAGTTGATGACCCACTTCCCATTAAATCCCCGTATGCTATACTAAATTGTGCCTCTGCTCCTTGAATATTCGATTGACTATTGAATACCTCATAGTAATATCGTTTTTGATTAGCAGATTGTGCAGAACTCGTATAAATGGCATATAAAGATGCTTGGCTCTTAGACCAAAGAGGGGCTGTAACTATTTCTTTTTGATTTGGAGCAACGTCTGTTCCATCGATAAAAGGTTTAAATATTGGTGTAAATTCTGCCATAATATTAATACTCTAATTTTACAGTAATTGATAATTCGCCACTAAATGATTTCTGTATGGGTTTACTCATTTTTGCAATAGCAAGAAGTTCATTCCTATCATTGAAAAGACCAACAGATGTAATGTATGTAACTGGCTCATATTGAAACTTCGTATTTGATAGTTTACCACTTTGTGCCAAATCAGTTGAAGTTGAAGTATATGTTGGATTATTTGAATAATTAAAATCTTGGTTATAAATTCTAACAAAATAATAATCTTGCTCTTTAATATCAACAGCACGTGCAGTGAATCCACTATTAAGTACACCCGACCCACTTATCGATTTAAATAACTTCATTGAATTGTCACCGGCGATATTACTACCGGTCACGGTATTAAAACTTGCAGATGCATTTAGTGAAGCGGCATCTATAATAATAGTACCCAAATCTGGATAAACCAATCCATAATAATGTGGACTAGATGGATTATAAATTCCACCTTCGATTGTACCACTTACAAGTGCTCTAACATTAGAAGGAATACCACCATAACCCAATGTATCGGTTGCATCACTTGAATCATCTATTAAAGTTATAACTATATTTGAAGATGAAACGGCAACGTTACTTCCTGTGTAAACTGAATTTGCATAAGCACCACCATTAAGACGAGCTAAAGATAATTCAAAATTACCTGGATCTAATTTATCACCAAGTTTTACTCTATCAAAATTTATAGCGTAAAAATGTTGAATTTCAGTTGGTGTTGTGGTTGAATCTTTATGTTTAAATGTTGTTTCATTCGGGTCAAGACACAATAATCTATATTGAGAATATATTGCACGTGTTGGTGTATCACTTGATTCACCACCTGAATTTAAAGAACCAGACCCACTTATATGACCATAAGCAACTGAAAAAACTGATTGGTCGTTACACGTAGCGGACGAGGATAACCAAACTTGATAGTAATATTGTTTAGATGATGTATTTTGTGTTGAACTAGTATAAAACGTTAAAAGTTCTCCCGCACCATCTGACCAAAGACCTCGTGTAAATATTACCTTTTCCGTTAAATTTTGTGATCTCTCAATCGGCTTATAAACATTTGATTTATCAATAGCCATATTAATTCCTTTTTTAATTATTCAATGTATAACAAATTGTTAGATTACGCCGCACTTATTGTTACAGGTATAACCACTCTACCACCGGTATCATTTCCGGTAATAATAAGTTTTGTTGTTTTTTGTTCGCTAGTTGTGTTTGGTTTATATTGAAGTGTAAGAGTTCCAAGACCACCGGTTGCACTCACTTGCGCACTTACGGATGTTGCTATCTGATTGAATGAAGTGGTTGTTGGTGTTCCTTGAATCGTTACGAAGGTGGAATCCAATATGGTAACTGTATATGATTTATTTAAATCACTTGGATTGGTTGTTTGACCATCACTTAAACTTGTAGAAATACTAATCACAGAAGTCTGTGAAGCGGCACTAAGTGTTACGGAACTAACATTGGTAGAAACAACCGGTAAATAAAGTTGACCTTTTGGAAGAGTAACTAGTTTGTATTTCATAACTTGTGTTTCGTCTGGAACTGCCTCTGTTACAGGCATACTTTCTATGGCAACACCATAATAGTTTTTACCAAGAGGGTGTGCAGGATTCCACAAATCATAATCTACCTCATCATCTGCCAAGGCAAATTGTGTAATTTTAAAAGCATTTCTTCCTTGTGCGAGAAGCTCTCTACCCTTTTTAGTCAAAATAGCATCTACCGTGATTGACGTGTTATCTAAATAACCCATATTATACTCCTAATGAAAATTGTTATTGTTACTATAAATATATGTTTCTAAAAAAATTCTAAATAAATGTAGTTGAAAATCTTTGGTCAATGGTTATGATATTNGAATCAACGTCATACACTTCAACTACCGGCCTACCATCGGGAGTATCTGTACTATTCACCCCAATATCCGGACCTGTTATTTTTGAACCGGCAAATCTATGATTCCGAATTGATGTAGTTAAATTGGTTGGATTTAAATAACTCGATGTTACAAGAGTATAACTCGAATAATTACCGTTCACCAAATTCAAATCACTCGAATAAATAAACTCAAACGAACTATAATAATTATCCTGTGGATAGGATTCTATTTGTTCAAAGAATGCAGTTGAAATTGCAAAATCATTATCTATACCAATCCAACCCGGACCATATCCATAATCAGTTGAATCGGAACTTTTAGAAACATTTGTTCTTGCAAAATCTATTGAGAAAGAAGTTTCTAAATTTCCGTATTCCACTATTGTATTCGTTTCACTATACACATTTGAAGAATAAATATTGTTTATAATCGTTGATAACGGATTGTATTCTAAATTTAAAGAACTTGTATTATCGTTCAGTACTATATTATATTTTTGATATTCTAACTTTGGCATCGGACTAATATCTATATCATCCGAATATTCCTCTATTCTAGTGGCATCAACTTCATTTTCAATATCATACTCACCTTCTATATTTTCAATAGAACTACCCTCATCGTCAAATCCAAACTTAACTACTGACACATACGAGTTTATGTTTACATGGGGAGTTATAGATGAAGAAACTTCATTTGTATCTTTAACCGTCTTATCAATCGAATCCGCACTAAAGTTTCTCAAAACTTTAACTTTTGACCGTTCAAGTACATTTGGTTCAACTACCAATCCAAGTATTTCATTTACACGTGCCGGAAGTGTTTGTCTTATTTGGTCAAATACACTAAAATCAAATAAAGATATTAATCTTATGTATGCCCCAAAATCATTTTTGTTCGGATATTTTTGCCAGTATTCTCTCGCAAACCACTTTAATCTTGGATAGTCATCACTATCTATGTTCGAGTATTCGCCAAAATAATCGTCTATTTCAGTATTACCTATTGCCTCGTATATGTCTTCATTTATTACACTCTGTGGTGAAAATGCAACCATAAGTTTATTAGAATCTACTGAAAACTTATCAAAGGCAGAAACTTCAACTGTTCTCGTTGAATCTAATCCTGAAATTAGTGATCCAGAATCCACCCTAACTTTTTCCGCAAACGGTGTGTTATTACCAACCGTTGCAACTTCCATATTATAGGTTTCAACTATGGATTCAAATGAACTCGATGTAAACCCATAAAAATATGCAGATTTTGAAGAACTATAAAAAGTTGAGTTTTTTTGATTTGGATGTGTACTGGATATACTACTAGTTACGGCTGCATCAAATTTTTGCCAAAACTTAAATTGTGCCTGTAAGTCATAAAATGATCCAGTATCTGTATTACTATTATATGCCCGGGCGGCAAGAACGTGATTATCGAATGCCTCTTCATTTAAACGTTCAGACCAGTATCTCAATTCATAAATAGATCCAGATAATATCTTATCGGTTTGTGAATTTGATCCTGAACCAATATAAAGTTGACCATTGGAAGCCCACGCTCTATTATAGACAGATTCGGTACTTCCTGTAATCGCTATACTTGCAGATTTTTCAATAACAATTTTTCCGTATTTTGCAGTCTTTAGAAAAATATCATAAACTTGATTTGAACCGGATGAATCATTTGATTCAGACCTACGAATCATAAGATTCAATGGAACATCATCATATAGAAACTCATCATAAAATGATGCAGATTTATAGTTTGTACCATCCCCTATGTAAAATGTTAGTGTTCCTTTATCAACATCAGTTCCATTTTTATTCATGGTAACAAACCAATCAACACGAGAACCTGAATTTTTTTGTAGGAGTGTTTGATGTGGATCTAATGTGTAAGAATACAAATCATTCGGTTCCATTTTCCAACGAAACGTCAATGTTTCGGGGAAACTCCAACTACCACTTGGATTATTTACTTGTTCCCACGGAACACGAACGTAATGTGCCTGTGTTGGTAGGGGATAACTGCCTCTAAAGTTTAAATAATACGTGTGTTTTTCCCACTCTGATTTTGGTATTATCCCCAAATCGGCATTATCAGGCCCACCGAACTCTCGTATAGTTAAAAGTGTTTGGGGAATACCATAGGCGGACAATAATGCCTTTATAGAACGTGCAGTTCCTTTTGTTTTATAGATGTATGGAAGATTGTTGAGTATTCTTCTCCAAACTTCCTTTGTTCTTTCTTCTTCCGTTTTTGCAAAATACTTATTTACCGTTGTTTTACCCGTCCAAATTGGATCACCACTACCACTTACACCTAACGCATATTCCCAAAGGTCTTTTGCCTGTGTTCCGTGTGAAAGTGTCCAACCTAAATTCCGTGTTGCATCATATATTAAATCTTGTGAAAGTCCGTCTTTGGGGTGTTCTTGACGTGTATTCTTTTTAAATATATGATTTGCATATAAATAAATAACGTCAAAATGTTGACCAACCATGTTTATAAACGTGGTGAATTGGTCATTCTGATCATCTTCAACTATATGTTCGGGTATAGATTTATTTAATGAATTATAATTTTTTAAATCGTAATTAGATGCAGAAACTATTAAATTAGAGTACCAATCATACGCTTCATTTGATCCGGTAGAGTATAATCTGTATTTTCCTTCTTTCGTTGAAATATGATAATTACTACCGGTTACTTCATATTTTGGAAAAGGAACTATCGATGCAGAATCCTGATTTGTATAGTAGTTACTACCGGTTGTTTCGTAATATAACCATTTTTCAAATTCATCAAATCCAGATACCACCTTATCTCTAAGTCCTTTGACTTTTATTTTATTACTAGATAATGAGCCGGTATATGAATCCAATAAATCCAACTGATTATTGTAATATTCTACCAATCCAATTTTATAGTAAAAGTTATCAACTCTTTCTTCCGCAGACGAATAGAATATAAAGTTTGAAAAATCTCTGAAATCAATATTAAGTTTAACTTGTTCGTTACTTCCTGAAATGTATTTATTTAATATTTCCTGTGAAGTTTGCACATTTGCAGATAAAATATCATTCCAAGACTTGTAATCTGTTTCGGTGTTTATCCAATAATCATAATCTACTTCAAAATTTGGTCCACTAATATAGGGTAAATCTGTTTTTAATTGTTCGGGTATTATTGTTATAGTATCTATCCACGGCTTTACAACTTGTGATGAAATCCAACACGTAAATAATCGGTCAACGTCTGCTGGTAACTCTTCGTATAACTTAACATAAAGATATGTTGGATCACCATCGGATGTAACGTTTATAACGTCTATTATTTTATTTTCACCAAAATTAATAACGATTGGTAATAAGTATTTAGACGGGTTTAAGTATGAAAGAATAAATTCACTTATTTGGGTTTTACCAATCGAATCACTTGATGTTTGTAATTTTAGTTTAAGTTCTTTTCGGTCACTCGATACACTTTCCACGAATAACCGTTGATTATTAAAATCACCAATTATATTTGTAAAAAAATTATAAACAATTTTATATGTTCCCGGTGAAAGTGCAAGACCATTTTTACCTAAATCACGATGAACATCTAATGAAATTGTTTTATTATTAGAATTACTACTTTCTATTTTCCAAGAACTTATATTATAGAGTGATCCAATATATGATGTATTTGGTAAAAACGTGTGTAACTCAATACTGTTAACAGACTTTTCATTTTCAGTAGTATATTCAAATTTAGGAACAATTATTTTCTTTTCTTGATTTAAATCAATACGTGCCCCACGAATAGAATTATTAGTAGATAAAATTTCTTCTATATTTTTATATTCAAAATTTGACATCTTTACTTAATTTTTGATTTTATTTGAATTAATTCTGTTTTTATTTGATCTATTTCAGATAACTTCTTACGTAATTCTGTAATTTCCGCGTCTTGTTGATCATTGGTGGAATTTACATCATTAACTAGTGTAGTGGTTAAATCCTCAAGTGTTGATGAAATAGATGACATTTGTGATTGTATTGTTTTGTCTATCTCATTTAATTTTGTATCAATTTGTTCTTGAAGATTTTTATTACTTTCTTCTAATGTTTGAACAGTTTGATTTAAAATTGCACCTTCTTGTGATAATGCAGACAATGATTCGTCCATTCTAACTTCGGCATCAATTTGACTCTGTATAATATCATTTTTAACTGATATAGTTTCCTCAAGTGATGCAATCTTCGCTCTTAATGATGTCACCGAATTTCCATCTTGATTTATTAGATTGCTCAAATCACTTAAAAACTTATTAGTCTCATTATTATTACCGTTTATTTGGTCAATAGATGCCGCATCCGATGCCTTCTTCAATACACTATCCTCGGCAGTAACTGCATCTTGTAAAGATACAAATTTTGTTTCTATCATGTATCGAAAATCTGATAGCAAAAATCTCTCGTCTAATAATGGTACTCGAAGTCTTCCTTTGTTTTTAAATATATTTTTAAACGATTGAATTATCCCATTGGTGTCCCTAACTATATCGGATTTCTCGTCATAATATTCTACTGAACTATCCGATATTAGTTTATCTAAAATGTCTCTTAACTCCTCTGATGGAAGTGTTCCGTTTTCAGATCCCGTTAATATTTTTCTGATTACAAAATTAAAAAATGGATCAATAGGGTCTGAATTTATATCACTTAAAGTGTTTGAAATATCTTCTATCGTACCGCCCGTATTTTTTATTTCTTTTAATTTAGATTTTAGTTTAATCTGTTCTTCTATGTATTTCTTTACATTTGAATAGTCATTAGAATTTTTAAAAGATTTGAATCTTTCAAGTAATAAAGTTTTCTCATTCTTTGTACTTATAATTTCTTTTCTTAAAGAAATACCTTCTCTACTAAAAAATTCTCTAAAATCATTTGGTGTATCGAATTTCAAATTCGGATATTGTTGGATTAAAGATCTAGATTGTGTTTCTGATATATTTTCAAGATATAAAAACTCTTCAATAGTAATCATCGTGTAACCTTAAAGTAGTAGTTGTTATCAAATATTTCGACGTTATCATCAGTTTCCGTTTTAACAACAACACGATAAAATCTTTCCGGTTGCAAGGAGTTCATCCAAATATTAAAATAACTACTTGTACCGTCACAACTTATTTTGGAACCAGTTGTGTTAAATGGTATTATTATCTCATCGGTATGTGCATCTCGTATTTCATAATAAGAAGATGATGGTAAATAATAGTTCTTAACATAATAAGATTGTGTTGTGTATTGTTTCTGTGGGTATCTTGAATTACCATAGATTCTTATTTTTGACTTCTCATCCTGTGAATAATATTTTTTAAGTTTAACATTTAATAAAGTATCATCGGAGTTTACTTTCGTTAAACTACCGGTTACAAACGATGAATCGTCCCAAACTATATGTAATTTTGGAACATATATGGTATTACTATCTGTTGAGAAGAATTTTAACACTGCATTTGTTTCATAGGATGATTCCATATCATCACCAAACTTTAAAATCATACCATCATTATTCAACCCACCAGAACCAGTCACCCATTTATTTACAATCTTGGTAACATCCATGAAAATATCGGAAGACTCATAAGAAAATGATTGACTACATTCAACACTTCCAGTATTCCACCATGTTCCACCACCAATAGTTGAATAATATGATGAAGTTGCAGGTAGGGATGGTATATTCCATTCAGTTCCATTTATTTTTGAAAATCTATATTTCCAGGACACCCCATCAGTTATATTCGGAGTATTATAGTATTTACCCGTCCCATTTGTCCATGAAGAACTAACGGGATATGCATAGACAGAATATTCTTGTGGTATTTCACGTACTTCTGCCGTTCTTAATTGTAAATAATATTTTACACTACCCGATGGTATTTTACCAGAATTTATGTAATCCTGTACCTCGGTTAGGTCGAATTTCATTAGTATTCTACTATTATATCGGTCGGTTTGGCCCACGGTTTCATGGGTTATTTCGATAATAGAATCTGTTCCAGAATTTAAAGATTCTGTTTTTTCATATATGGTTGTGTCATATTTTGGGTAAATAGAATATATCATCCGAATGCCCTCACTCTACCTATAATATCATTATCTGGATATTTTACCTCAAACACCGAAGGATCCAGTGAAGGAAATATAATACCATCTTTAGTTGCATTTGTAATATCGTAAACGTGTTTTGAATATCCCAACGTAGTATCGTATAAGTTTGTTATTCTAACATCAACAACCGTCTGAACTCCTGGTACTTTATCTATTTCCGTAAATAAATTACTTATCACGATTGGTTGATTGATTTGCCATCTCTTAATATCAAAGTATTTTTTAAGTCTGTCTATACATCGAAGAACCACCTGATTTCCATTTTGGTCTGGTAACGTTATAATATCAAACTCAACACCTATGTTTATGATATATGCATCTTTTATATTAATAGCATCCGTTAAAATTCTATGATGATTTAAATACGTTTTAAGGTTTTCCTTAGTTGCATCATTTATCTGAGTTAGTTTATTATTACCGTCATATCCTAATACATAAAAATTTAAAGCCAAATCATTTGAAACTCTATCACTATTATAGATAGACATATCTGTTAATTGAGTATCTTTAGTGATATATGCCTTTGCAATAGCACCATATTTTTGAGGCATACTATATGCACGTATAATATAATCTTCTTTCGTAACGGCACGATTTTGTGAAGCAAAATATGCCAAGGCGTTTTGACGAATTTCATTATAATCTTCTTTTAATTTACCGCCTGTTGCAGGTTCAGGATTTGTTGTTGCAAGACTTCCTACAACTTGTTCGTATAAAATTGGATCCAATCCTGTTTCATCTAATAAAATATTTCTGGATATAACACGTGTGAGTGTATCACTTGGAACATTATCCTGTACACCACCACCAGTTGTATAATATATTGTTATAGTAGTGTTGTTTGGTGCCAATCCATAAGTTTTTGTGTATAGGAAATTAGAAGGGTCTATATCAATAGAAGGCGTACTATCTATACCCGTTAATGAATTTCCAACTAAATCTGGATTTGGGATAAGTAATTCATCATCAAGGTTAGATACACCGGCTCCAAATTGAATTTCAAACGTCAATGCCGAATCACCTTCATGTTCGTGATTTTGTCTTGACGTGAATCTTCTTGATATTTTTCTAAGTTTCAGTAAGTATGGTGTTTCGTTTCTATGTGAACTCAACTCCGTATCATTTCTTGAAATGTTTGGGGTTGGTTCAAATATCGTATCTTGTGCTAAATACGGAACGTGATACCATTTATTACCCTCTGTATCAATACCGTATAATATTTCAATTAAATTAGGTGCAGATAATGTAATTTTATCATAAGGTTTCGGTGAACCAAATGAAAACTCCTGACTTTCTATTACTCCGGATATTGCATTTACAGATTTTTTTAACAACCAAAATGTTACTTCATTGGTAATATCATCAATCTCATAAGGGGTTACTTCAGTTGGATCAAAACTACTACTAAATTTAAAGTCCAAATAATCGGTTGTTCTAAATCTTGAACTTATATTATTTACATCGGATCCAACAACCATTCCGGGTTCTATTGCAAATGCGTAACTATAATCAGGAACAATTTCTCCATCTACTGTTTTAGAAGGAACTATCTGAAAAACATCCGTCTTTACACTCGCCGCTATGCTATTTTTAGGTTTATAGCCAAGTGATTGTGCTATATTTACAATATTGGAAGGTTCCGCTGCCTGTAAAATAAAAGATTCTTGTAATGCAACATCGGTATAGTACGATAAAACATCACCAACGTATGCAGCCATCTCCAAAAACATCATACCCGGCGAAGCTTCGTTAAAATCCTGGTATGTATTCGGAAAATAGTTTTTGGCAAAATCAATAAGATTTTGTTTTAAACTAACAAAATCCTTTGACATATACCTTATATCTTTTTTAATTAAATCAGCCATTATAAATTGCCTCTTCTATTGTTAAGTTGCCAGTATCTGATATAAATATCTGTATTGGTAAATATATGTTTGTTCCAGAAATAGATACCAGCAACTGAACAGATACGGCATGGTTATAATCATCCACCCTACCATCTTCTGACATATTTATATTAACATCGACTCGTTGAATCACAACATAAGGCATCCAAGTTGATATTGCAGATGATATTTCACTTTTTATTTTATCAATAAATTCATCCTCACTATTTATATTCTCGAATAATATAAATTTCAAATCTGTTCCAAAATCCGGTTGCATATATCTCTCACCCTTTGATGTTAACAGTAGATTTTTTAAATTTGAAAATACTTGAGTTCTGTTTGTGTAACTACTATTGAATATACCACTCGGATTATTAAAAGGTAGTGTTACACCAATAGGAGTAGAACTTGTAAAATTAGATCCAGATATTTGTGATTCATTTGTTAATATTTTTCGTCTAAATCTCAATTATTATCTCCCCTTTTTTTCTTGAATTTTTGCCATAAGTGCAGAATAATCACGAGTAAATGCCTTTGAAACTTCAGGTGACAACTCATCTACATCAACTCCACGTGGGGTTGCATCTACATAGTTTGTATTAACAGAGTTTATCGAATCGGTTGTAAACGAAAGAGTGTTCTCATATCCCTCATCTATCCCCATACTTGCCTCCATAGAACGACGTGTTTCGTCTAATAACGCCTGAATACTTGACATACCTGTTTTAGACTTCTTCTGAACTGGTTTTTTCGTAGATTTACCGGCAGAATTTACAAGGTTTACACCGTGTGATATAACTTTACGGTCATCCTTTCTGTTCGATTCATTTAACTTTTTATCAAGTGCATATTCTATTTCTTCACGAATAATAGAACGTATTTTTTTTAAAAAATTTTGACTATCCATAATGACTCCATTAATTTAGTGTTTTTATGATTTGTGACAAAGATTTATTTATATTCTTCTTGTTATTATTTACGGCAGAAAAATACTCATTCATTGTCTTTGTATTATTATGTTTTGCGTTTAATCTCTGTGCCGACCTATTTGGATTGCCGGTAATTTTTCCAAATACGATATAATCGTTTTCACCACAAAATGTTGATATTGTATTTTTTTTAACAGAAAACTGTGTTCCATTCCTGTCAACCCCACGTAATCCAGTATTACCACCTATTGTAATCATATTACCAGAATCGGATAGATAAACACACGTCTCTATGTGCGTTTTTGTTGGCCCTACTGAAACAGTTGCCATCGCCCAATCCAATCCAAGTAGATATTTTAATAAATTTTTCCCATTAGGTAGTAAATTACCATTTTTGTCAAAATGATACCCTTTTACAAATATTGCACATTTACCGTCACTATAATATTTCTCAGGTTTTTCTGGTAACCAGGAATTTTGAAATTTTATTTTACCCTCATTGTCAATTATATTCGGTGGAGAATTTACCAATCCATTTGATACTAAAATTCTGTGATACCTGTCAACATCTGTTGTACCACTATATGTTTTTAATCCTGATCTACCTATTAAAAACTCAGTCCAAACACCACACCAATATGGTTCATCGGCCCAAGAAGGATTTTGTTGATACAACCCGATTGCAGTATCTTTCCCACGATTGTAAACGTGTTTATCGTTTAATATCATCATGTGTTGTTCTGTATTTTCCTCGGCGATATAAGGAACTTTATCATTGAATATACCTACCTGTGGTATATTCATTGCAATTAAAACATCCCACACCGAATCTATTGATATACCCTGTGTTAGTTTATTCCAATCTGCATCGAATTTATACTTAACATACCCTTTTATAGATTGTATGGACAAATTTTTCTCGTTTTCTTTTTTCCCGTAAGTGCCGGATGGACCTTCAACAGAACGATATGCCCAATATGAACTATCATTTATTTTACCCTGCTCAATATAAGATGTAACACGTATATCTGTTGTAATTATTGGTGGATTTATTTTTGTATTTTTAACAACATCACTCGTTTGTGCACCACTATTATCAACAGAAATTGGAGCAGATTCTGGCGACTTGGATGATTTATTTTTTACTTTTTTCTTTGAGATACCGGATGATTTACTTGGAACAGATACGGATTCTTTAGGAACCGTGTTGGAAGATGTACCATCTTGTTTTCTTTTTTCTTCTTCTTCTTTTTGTTTTTTAATATTATCCAAAATATCCGAAAAATCGTCCATTCTTGAATCATCAATTAGTTTGGAAGAATCCACCTCATCCTCTATTACAACTGTTAAAAGTTTTAACTTTTCTTCTTTTGTAACAACCGGATCTTCATTTTCTATTTGTGCAATTAAAAGTGGCATAAATTAACTCAAATTAGCCTCAGCGGTTTCTTGTTTATAAAAAGGGTCAACGGTTTGACGAGAATCACCCGATTGATTATTAGTTGGATTTGAATACTCAGTTGTATTTGATTCTTTACGAGCATTTGCAGCTGATTTATCCCTCGGAGATACTCCACCGGGATTCTCGTTTAAAAACACGAGATTACTTGGTAACTCACGTAATCTTTGTCTTAATGCCTTAATATTTTTTTTAACTACGAAATAATCGGATGAATTTATCGGCGGACCGGATGGACCAACTCCAGTTGGATGAGTTTCCATAGTAATATGTTCTATGAGTTTATCCACCGTATCACATAAATCACCCAACCATTCTAATGTTCTATCCCCCAATAAAACAGGAGAAACTGCATTTAAACCCAGACTTATCTTCTTACTTTCAATTTCTACAACTTGTCCTGCGTCAATAGAAACAGCCTTTTCAGAAGATAAGCCAAGTCCTTCCTTTGCAAATGCAATTATTTCTTGTTTTTTTGCATTAAAAATCAATCTGTCAGACGATATTATAACCTGATTTCCTGAAAAATTATTCTTGTTAAATAAATCAACACTTTTATCTTTTATAGAAGTTGTTATAGTGGATGCAGGTTTAAATCTAACTTCTTGTCCAGAAGTCATCCATATAGATGAATCATCTTCATCTATGTTTTCCAAAATAAATTCGTTAAAAGGTTTTCTATCCGGGTTTGTGCCATTTGATATAATTAAAATAGGATTTCCCGTATCTCCCAATCCTTTTTTCCAAAAAGGTTTTATTGGATAAGTTTTTCGTTCGTCGATTGTTGACCCAAATCTTATAGATTGACCCCATCTCCCTTCTAACAGTATATCTCCTGAGTAAGGTTGTAACGGATAAACATCATTTCTTTCGGGAAATGCTGGATCTATCGTAGTCTCTACTGAAATCTTTTTAGATTTTTTAACCGCTATTCCATCATTTGCGTCTTTTCTTGTTTGAGAATTGGATGGATTTGTTTTAGATAAAAATTCTGTTATACCCGGCAATCCATTATGGTGTACAGAACTTTGAATTGAGATAGGATTTGTATAATAGTATTCTTGACCTGTTCTTCCTGCACTATTATACGCAGTTGGGCCTTTTGTTAATAAAACAACTTCACCCGATATTGGAATATTTTTTAGGTTGGCGTCTAACGCTCTTGCNTGTATTACGTCTCCACTTGCCTGTGAACCGAACGGACCAGTAATTTTACATATAATAGTGTAAAGTTTTTCTTTATTATTGCCAGTAAAATCTACATCTACAACTTCAGCTGTTATAAACTCATATTCCTGACCGTTTAATATCGTCTTTTGTGGATTCATCTATTTTGATTTCCTCTTGACTATCGCTTATTGATTTTATTTCTTTTAGTAGAGCATCTTTTTCTTCATCTGTTAAAAATGAATTACCTTCTTCTACCTTGTTATTTACCGTTCGTTGGATTACCGCCGCCAATTTAACAAGATGTTCATCGTTCTTAACAGCGACTTCCATATAATCTTTGATAACCGGCACAAGAAGAGCAGCGTCACTTATATTTGTAATAAGTGGTTTTAAATCTGCTATAAGAAGATTAATTTGTCTATCTTTCTTCTTTTGGTTTTCGTAAATATCTTTTAATAAATCCGAAAACTTTTTACTTCCAAATATTTCTACGTCTAAATTACTCATAAATAAATATCCTCAATCGTTAATAATTTCTTGTAAATCAAACCATGATAAGGTGGTTATATCAACGCCGTCTGAATATTCTTTAAATAATCTGATATAAATTTCCTTTATCTTGGAAATAACGGCGGTAATGTATTGTGACTTCAATCCAGTTCGTTCACGAATTAAAATATAAATTGCCTTCTTATTATAGTTCTCTATATTATCTCTCGTTCTGAATAAATAAAGTACGGAATCTGCTATTTGAATATCTCTTTGTTTTTGAAAAACAGTTGCAAGATATTTGTCCATAATATCAACAAACATATCGATGAAATCTTTCTGTTCCTCTATTGATTCACTACGGATAACTTCATTGATAATGTTACGTTCATCGTCAATCGCCTGTATATCATCTTTTGCTTTAAATTGATAATAGTTTTTATTGTTTTCAGCGATTAAATAATTTTTTGCAACAATAGAAAAATAAGAAAATGCCTTTCCACTATCGGCATTATATTTACAAAGTTTTTCATGTAGAAATGCAACAACTTCATGTTTAACATCCTCGTGTGATACATCGAAGTTATAGAATTTAAATCTATGTATCATTATTTCAGCGAGTTTATAAAATGCAGGATGTATTTTATCGGTGTATATTATATTTCGGATAACCGGGTCATCACATTTATTATACTCTATTATCGCATTCTCGGTTTCTTGTGTGAAATAGACATTTTGTTTTTTCTTTGTTTTTACCATGATTACTCCCCCGGTGTAGAACGTAAAGATCCCAAGAATGTATTAGAATCATCTAGCACCTCATCGTCTTGTTCTTGTTTAACATCAACATAACTCGCTATGTTGTTTATGATTGTTTTCAATTCTTTAAAGAAATAACCAACCTCGTCATCAGATTCAAATGACCCATTCCTATCTAATTGACGTAAATATGATTGTTGACTTAAAACTTTATTACGTATAGATAAAATAAATTCTTGATTTTCAGTAGATATTTCATCCAATTCGTCATAATTTTTTTCCAAATCATTATACTTTCTGTATAAATTTATGTTTATAAAAACAGAACAAATCAATAAAAATAAAACAATAAAATCCATACTATTATCCTCTTTTTGTTTTATTCTTTGGTTGTATTATTGTATCTATAACGCCAAGTTGAATGGCATCTTCGGGTGTAATATAGTAATCTTTTACTGTATTATCTACCCAAAACTTTCTATCTTTATTGGAATTTGAACTCATTATCCCAACAATTATATCTTCCAATTTTTCCATGTGTTGAACATTTGCCTTCATATCTGATGACTTACCATAGATACCGGAAGACATCTCGTGAAACATAATTGTACTATTTTTAGATGCCGCTCGTATTCCTGTACCTGAACAAAGTAGTAGTGCCGCGGCAGACATCGCTCTTCCTCTACAAATAGTATTCACTTTAACATCAAGACTTTCAATAAAGTCTATAATACCAAGTGCCTCATATACGTCACCACCGTCGGAATTTATTATAAGGTTGATTGGATTTTCTTTTTCTTCTTCAGGTCGTATGCGAAGTATTGCCTTTATTCTCAACATAACCTCGTAAAGAGTTCCGTCTGTAATATCACCGAACAATAATACACTCGAAGTTTCGGTGTCAATTCCGTACTCAATTTGAGTCAATGCCTCTTTCCATTTCAATGGAAGTTCTTGATTTGACATATCGGAATTAGTAATATTTTTTAATTGTTCCGGTTCATCGTCATATAAATTTTTCATCAACGCCCTCCCTTTTTGTTTTTTTTAAATTTCTTTTTACCAACACGTTTAGATACTTCTTCCATTATTTTATCATTCATGGATTTTTCTTTAACAGTTTTCTTTTCTTTTTTTACTATTTCCGTCGGTGGTAATGTTCCAAATAACTTCTCTTGACATACACCTTTGTGATATACATTACCTTCTTTATCAACAAACACGTTCATAAATTTCCATCCACGAGGATAACCATGATTTATTTTTTTCTCAGGATTTGGCAACATTTCGGCCGTACACCTCCAACATAAAACTTTAACTATATGGTCGTCAACAAACACTTCTTCATAACAGCGTTTTTTACTAAGTGGTGAATTATTTTGACATAACAAATATTTCATAAAAATAAATTAAAGTTATCTAACAAATGGCAATGCTCTTTTCCACGGATTATCAACACCATTATTATTGGTTTTGTCTTTTGTCTCTTCGTTATCCTCTATTTCATCATAAAATTTGTTTACATCTTCAGATTCTATGACATCATTAGATTCTTGTTCTTCAAATATACGAAAATCTTCATCATTATTCAAATTTATTTTTTCTTCAATAGGTTCTTCTGATTTAGTTTCTTCCTCGATAGGACTGCCTACAATAACCGGTTGATTAGAATTTAAATGATTTGCAGCAACTACTAAACTTATTGCAAGTGGGTCAAACACAATTACTAGAATTATAATAAACCAATTAACAACTATATCCATAGGTAATCCTGTAATACGACTAAGGTAAAGTAAAGGACCCAACTCTGATGAAAATGATTCGTTTGATATTGTCAATTTATTTTGTTCTATAATAGAAATAGAATCTGATAATGCAAATGATTTAGATGTCATCGTTGAAATCTCATTGTTCAAGAGTTCCGAAGACTTATCTATGGAAGATATATTTTTGGATAGATTACCGGTTCCTTTTTTTTGTGTAAGTTGTTGCGTGTATGCATTCTGTTGAGATACTCGTATTTGGTCAAAAGATTTTAATCTATTTGTTTTTTCGTTTATGGCTACATCTAATTGTTTCTTTTGTTCCTCAAACAATTTTTTCTTTTGGTCAAGTAGTGTGGTTTCATTTTGTGCCTTGTAAATAACCTTTGCAGTTTCTTGGTAGGAGTTTGTTAGATACCCGTAAACACCGATAGATGTTATAGACATTAACACAACTATAGCAGCAGACAAATAAAATTTTATACCTATCTTTATAGTCTTAAAATGATTATGTAGAAATGTGACAACCACAAGTTTAGATAGTTCTAACATTGCAGCCATACCAACAATAGACCATGAACCACCTGAAAATAATTTAGATATACCAAAGACAGAATAATATCCTGAAAATGTTGCTAATCCTATAGCACAAAACCAAATTAGATTTTTAAGATTAAAAACTCTGTTAAACATTTACACTCTCATACGTTTCACGATACTTAATTAAAGCAAGTTCTTTTGCCTTACATTCCAACATAACATCAACTTGTTGTGAATAAGTATCTATCTTTTCCAAAATATATTCCGCGTGTGCCTGTGGTTTATCTTTTTTGTTACCCGTCTCTTTTTGTTTAGACGATGAGTAGTGAACGATGGGAGTTATATCATTTTTCCAAGTAGATGTGGCCATCTTCATTGCATCTTCCTCGGTTAAACCACCTGTGTTAAAAATATGATGATGGTAGTCGAATACAATAGGAATACCTGTGTTATCGTGGATATACATCAAATCAGAAACATTGTACATATTTTGTTTATCATCGTTTTCAACGGTAAGACGTGACTTAACAGAGTCGGATAGTTTGTCAAAATTATCACAAAATCGTTTCATACTTTCTTTCTTATTACCATACGTACCATTACAATGTATGTTAATTTTATTATATGGAGTTTTGGACAACCCCATTAAGTCAAATAGTTTACCATGAAGTTCAAGGTCAACTATTGTATTTTTAACAACCTTATCGTTTGGAGAACAAAGAACATTAAAGGGACCGGGATGTGATGTTAGTCTAACACCGTTTTTGTTTGCATATTCACCAATTCGTTTCAATATAATAGAAATCTCTTGAATATTCGGTAAATTCTCGATACCATATTCGGATGCCCAAGGCATCATATCAGAAGATACTCTAAAGAATTTTATGTTGTTTTGAACATTCCAATGTATAACAGTTTCCAAATCTTTTACATTTTGTAAAGATAATTCTCCCGCGTAATTTATACCACGTTGGAGAAAGGTCTTCTTTATCATAGACCGATTTGTTGTTATTTTTTGTTTCTTTAGAGTTTCACAGATACAAGCGTAACCTAACATAGTTTACCTATTATATTGAATATTGTAGTACAAATATAAGAAAAATATTTGAGATACACAAATAAAAAACCCATCTAAATTGATGGGTTTAACACTAAATTCTTGTTAAATATTCATTATAGTCCCGGAGGTGCAGTTGGATTATCGTAATCTTCACTTGGATTGTATTTGATACTTCCTGTCCATGAACCACTTGCAATAAGACGTATTGACAATCCCATAGTCATAGGGGTTGTTACTGAAATCAAAGAACTATTCGACCAGTATGCTCTGTATCCAGGTGCAGTAGTTGCCGATGCAGAAGTTGCAGACCACCAATTAGAACTCCATTCCATATCAAAAAATTCACCAGTCTGTCTCATATAACCCGAAGGATTGCCATAGAAATAACTTGAATTGTCACCATTTCCATCGATGTCTTTATCTAAAGAACTCCAATTTTCAGTATTCTTTAGTTTATACCCAGCTACTTTTTCCCCACCCAAATAAGTTACGAGTGCATTCCATTGTGTAGTTGTTGGTACTTTAAATTGTGCATTTGGCACTATCTGTTTGGATGTTAATGATGCACTAACAACATACCAATTATAAAGTTTACCGTGTAAATCTCCATTGGAAGAATCGTCATTGTAATATCTCCATGCCGGAGTGCCGGCAGCACATAAACTTTCCCATTCTGCATCAGTCGTTGCGTGTTCGATTGGTGTTCCATCGGCAAAACAATCAACGTCTAAGTTGTGAGTGTCCCATTGTTGGGAACCTATTGTTACTATCGGCATCTATATCTCCAAAATTATTAGGTAATTTGTTTACAATAAATATAAACAAAAAAGGGAAAACTCAATGTTTTCCCTTTTATTGGATTAAATATTTCTATTCAATATCAATGTGTTTAATCTTATTTTCTTTCTTTACAATTTCATTTTTGGGAATTGAAAGTGTAAGAACTCCGTTATTATGTTTTGCAGAAACCTTATCGAAATTATAATCGTTATGATTTCTGATAACAAATGACCGCTCAAAATAAGATTGTTTTAGTTCACGGAGAATATAATTAACATTCTCTTTCTTCTCTGTTTTTTGTTTACCGGATATGGTGAGTGTTTTGGTATTATCCTCGTTATCCTTAATTGAAATTTTTACCTCTTCTTTAGATAACCCGGCAATTTCCGCAACAAAAGTAATTTCAGATTCACTTTCCATAATGTTCACCTTTGGGTAGGATGCCTTTTGAATTGCATCAATTCCAAACGTCTTTGAAAATTCAGGAAATGTTTTTGAAATTACGGTATCAAATACCCTATCGAGTGGTAGAAACGGGTCGCTCCATAATGTTGGATTATAAAGAGACATTTGTTCGTATGAAGATTTGTTACTCATAGTAAACTCCTATAAAAAATTAAACAATCAGTTAGACTTGTTATTACCGACCCATTTGGCGTCGGTATATTTGATATAAATATAGTTTGATTTAAATTTTCAAATTATAAGTTAGATATTAACCACGAGATTTAGTAGTACGTTTAGGTTTGATAGTTGCAGGTTGTTTCTTAGTAGTTCTTGGGTAGTTATCAATAGGATTTGCCGTATTGGCCCTCGGTGTTCTAACTTTAGGGGTTCTCGATTTAGTTTCAACGGGTTTAGATGTGGATATTTCCGCAGTCTCGTATGTAAATGCCCCACCACCACGCCAATTATCGTTTGGATTTTCTTCTCCAATATAATGTTGTTTAAGTGCAGTAATCACGGCGTCCTTATCGGAAATAGTTTCACTAAGAGTTTGTATCTGGCGTCTGTTGTAATCGGAAATAGTTTCACTAAGAGTTTGTATCTGGCGTCTGTTGTAATACCAAAATCCAAGTCCAACTAAGAAAACAACGGTGAATAGTATAAGTAAATTAATCATAAAACTCCTTATTTTAAAATAGAAAAAATATATTGGTTATTAGTACCATCACTAAATTTTTTAATAACTAGATTGTTGTAAATGACGGATAGTATCGAGAATAAGTATAGAATATTATATTCAAAGTCATCACTTGTGTTTTGTTTCAGAGTAAATACAACTCGGCTACTAACTCGTTTAAAACACTCTTCAATGGTTCTTAGAATAAATTCGTATTGTCTATCTCCATATAGCATAGTATCGAATATACCTGTTATCAGGATAGACGAGGTATCTTCATTATTTTCAGAAAGAAAATCTTGCATCGATTTAAATGTAAAATCAAACTTTTTTCTTCTAATAAATGGATATAATTCACTATCCAGTAATTTAAATTTTTCTTCATCAACATCAACACCCTGATATGTATTGATGTAATTCGTAAATTCCGATGAGTAATCATAGTTGTCTGACTTTTCTGCATTATGAATATTTTTTAAAAACATAAAGTCATCAAAACCTGCACCAAAATGTAGTATGTTATAGGGTGGATAATCGTCATCATTCGACCATCCAAATAGTCCAAGTGAATCCGCAATACTATTAAATGTCAAAATGTTCGCCATCGAAGTAATCTCCTATGTTATTTTTTCTTCGTTTTTTAATTCTCGATTTCTTTTCAGTTGAATCGTAAAAATCTGCACGTAGTGGATGGGTTCTGTTTAAATTTTGAGTAAACTTTAAACTCAAGTCTGCCATTTCCCATGCAGTCTTAGGGTCTTTAGTGGGTGGTAAAAGATGTTCATCGGAAAGATTCACCCCGTTTGCTTCTATGTATAAGTTTTTCTGTGAATCAAATCTCATCTTTGCGCCCGGGCATTTTCTTAGTACCTTTCGCATTACCTTTTCTAGTTCTGTCATTTTTGCCTTCATGGTTTCCTCTATCTTTTATTTCTAAGTGATACAACTTTTTTATAGCATCAATATTTTTTTGAATAATGATGCATTTTTCATATTCTTGTTTTTCTAAAAAGTAAATAAGCATATCATACAATTCGTCTAATTTCTGAAATGTAGATATTGAATTTAATTCAAAATAGTAATTTGGGTTTTGGTTTAGAAGTTCCCAACTGAATAACAGAGAACTTTCATACATTTTTTGAATCTTATCCATCTGTCTTTTTTTGTAGTGCCTCTGTTATATTTGGGAAATTTATTTTGAATATCTCGTTGATTTGATTTGCAATTTCACGGTGTTCCTTTTGGGTATCTTCGGATGTTCTCAATTCTAAGTAGTGCATCCACGAGCGAATATTGCCTTTCATATAGAGTGTAGTTTCTGTGGCGAGTGGAAGAATATCTCTAGCAACTTCCCGTGCTATACCGGCGTCAATCATTTCGTTGTAGAGTTTCAAGGATGCTTGGAAATGACCACTTACAATATCGGATAGTTTAACACCACCCACCCATTCAGGATTGTATAGTTCTGCAGATGATTGACGATTTTTTTGTGCTTGTTTACGGAGTTCAACATCTTGGATTGATGTGGCGGAAGAATACCGTTGTGAAAATTCTTGAAACGAAAATGATTTGTGACGAAGAATCTGTGCGGCAATAGAACGTCTTGTTACAATTTCAACGGTCATATCAACAAACTCAAACGGAGACCAATGTTTATGTGTAACTAAATAATTTATTAGTCTTGGTGCCGTTTCAAAATTCATTTGATTAGATGGGTTACTTACACGGGCAACATACACGATAAATTCTTCTGGAGAAATGTCCATAGAAGGGTGTGTTATAGAAACTAATTTTACACTCATTAAAAATTTTCCTTTACAGAGAGATACTTTAAAACTTCTTTCCAGTTTGGGAATTTCGGACTACCGAAATGTATAAACTCACCACTAAATTCAGTTGAACCGTTTGCCGTTCTATCATCAATAAGATAATTCCCCAAATTCAAAGACTTATTGTTTGATAGAATAAGTTTCTTATAAGCAATACTACCAAACTTTTCATCTATCCACAATCTCTTATCTATAAATGAACTTGGATTTTCCCATTCAGCAGTTGATAAAAAATAAACATTGAATTTTGTATTCAAGAAATTTACCGCATCATAGGCATCTGGAATCAATTCAAGGTCTCGGTAAAATCCAGGAGGAGTCGGTGGTATATGATACGGGTCTATCTTTCTTCCATACATTCTTTCCCATTTACCTGCAAAATCTGCAACAACCCCATCCATATCAACGTAAACTATTTTTTCCACTATCAACCTCGTTATCAGTTTGTCCATCGAATACATTATCATCAGAATCTAAACTACTATTGATTTCGTCTATATTGATTTTGTTCAAGTTAATTTTGTTTTGCCTACGATTTTTGTTTCTATCATAAGAATCTAACTTCTTTGATTTTGAAACTTCGTAACCGTCTTCAAACTTGGTCGTATTTGAAATACGTAATTTGTAATCCCGTCCCATCTTCTTATATCTAATGTATAATAATGTTACAACATACGAAAAAAATTTGTAATATCCAAATATTTTTTAAAATTTATTTTTGCTGTCACAACTAAATCGTTTCTTAACGTAATATGAAATAGTCTCATAATAATCTTTTTTGGACGGATTGTTTTTGATTGCATTTTTCATATATTCATCCACCATATCATCATCTATATGATATGAAGAACTCGTGGTACTTTGATATTGCTTCAGTATGTTTTCAGTTGTTATGATTGCATCGTTTATATGAAACTCGTCATAATCTGAAATTTCTACTTTGTACTCTCGTAGTAAACCTTCCAAACGAAACATCCATTCAATATAATCATTTTTTACTTCCACCCTTTTTTAGTTTAATAAGTTGAATACTGGTAACGCCACCATCATCTGTGATTATGACATTATATCTTGATTGTATCAAAACACCATATAACCAACCCAAAAACGTATTTATCTCTTTTAGATATTGGGCATCATCATTTTTGTTATTGTCTGGAACTTTTTTATTTGAGTTAGGTAATTTACCGTCATCCTCTGAAAATAAGTCTTCACCAAATAGGTCAAAATCATCTTGATTAGAATCGAAATCTGTGTTATCTTCGTTATTTTGTTCAGGATTGTTTTTAATATTATCACTTATTTTTTTGATAATATCACGAATAATCTCTGAATCATATAGTCTATTAAATCTATCTAAAAAAAGTTTCTTCTGTTCTGCCGTCATCTTCTCACTACGTTTACCACCCATATCAATCTCATAGTAATTGAGCATTGACTTAATTTTTTCTTTTTGATTTTTCGTCATATCCGTTTCCTACATGGGTTAAAGATTTTAAAACATCATCGTACTCGTAATGACCATTTTGGATTTTTATCAATGAGTATTCTTTTATCGTTCTTAATAACTTTTCATTGTGATTACCAGATTCAATCAATTTTAAGAAAGATTCTTTTTGTGGACATATTCTACTACTGATACTGATTTGATTAGACTTAGTTAAAACCATATTTGTTCCAATCATTGAGAGTATAAACAATATGGTGTATAATATAAATGTTTCCATGTAGTTTTGTATTTAGTTATGAAATCTTTTAGTTATAAATATACATGAGGTTGATAATAAAAACAGGGCAGAAGAACTTATTTGGTCGGTATATGTTTTTTGGTTATTACACCATATACGTTCTTCTGCCCATAACATATTACAATTTTGAAATCGCCGTTATATTTCTATTTTCCAATTCTACATTAAACCTCTTAGATACCTTCACCCAATACTTGTTAGTTTGGCGTTTACGGTCTCCATTCGGTCCACCATTCCACTTTCTTGCCATTACCTTAATATCAGTAACCGAGAGTGAATCCCAATTCATCTTGGGATTGTAGAATTTCTGGTAAATCCAAAACATTTCTTCCGATTTGTTTGGATTGTGTCTATCGGAAAGAGTAAATTGCTTTTTCAAACCACGAATCTTACAGATTCTATTTACCTCTTTCACCATTACGGGTTTGATTTGGATTACTCCAACCGAACCATCTTTGGATTTTGCTTTGGGATTGCCTTTTGACTCAACCCATGCAATAGACGAATACAACACATCTTTTACTGCCTCGTTCTTTTCAAAAGGTTTCATTGCCACAAGGACAATTCCTATCATTAAAAAACAGATGAGTGTAACGTTTTTGCGCTTGTTGTTCATAATAAATCTCGCATTTGTGGATAATTTGTTTTCATTCTTTGTGTTACAAATTGTAACACAGGTGTTATTACAACACATTATACCGACCATGTATAACTATGTTTTTTTCCGTAATATGTTTTGTTTTTAAATTAAGGTATCTATTGTTTGTTGTTTATCAGTTGTGTTGTTCTTAGTATAAGCACCAAAGTCTTGGTCTGGTTTCTTCTTTACTTCCACCGTTTCTTCTTGAGATTCTTCCAGTAGGTTTACAAGTTCATTTGGGTCTATATCTCTGTATTGAGTCTCCAATACAGCGTGACAACAATACCAGTTTCCTTGATTGTCTTTTAACAATTTATTTGTATTTAGTTCTTCGTGTATCAGATTCGCCTGTTCTTCTGTTGTGGTATTTCTTAATTTTCTAACTATGAAATAGATCTCATTATCTAGTTTAATATAATTTCTTGTAAGCATATAGTATTAGTATTATAGTAATATAGTATTATAGTTTAGATCTATAATTTAGATCTATAGTTAATATAGATATACTTAATATAAAGATCTAATAGTTACAGTTTTTTAGGTGTACACTTTTTCCGTGTACACTACAAAGATACAAAATTTTTCAATACGAGTCAAGCAAAATTTATCGGATGTTCAAAATATTTTTAAGACGATGTTCTTTCTTCCAGCCTGCCTGATATTTTGAATCAGTATAGTAAATTACCAGGTCTGAACTGTATTTAGATTGTACAAGTGATACAGAGAAATTTGAATTGTATCTATCGGTTGTACGAAACCAAATTTGCTCTTGTTTTTTTGCCTCATACCTACTTTCAGTTTCCCAAACCCACAAGTCTGCCTCGTACTTGTTTTTGGTTACGAATACCTTATAGTCACCATTTTTGGTCGGTGAAATGAACACCAGTGACAAAATGACCAATATACTACCCATAAAACCCCCATTTTACCCCTCTGGCGTCCTCGCCACGAGGTCAAAACCCCGATAGGTATAGTTACCTATGGGTGTGAAAAAAAACCCCTTAAATTTTCAAAATTTGACGTATTGTAAGTGTTTGGGGTGTAAAGACTTACAAAAAACCCCGTAAGTCATTGATTTATATGAACTTACGGGGGTTTATCACATTTATACCAACTACCAACTACTTACATACCCATAAGGACATCTGGACGAACAATCATATCAATGTTTTCACCACCATCGTGAACCAATGCGTTCTGTTCATCCCAAGAAATTATCCCATAACCATCCTGACATCCGTATCGTTGATAATATCCCTCATATTCCTCGAATGATTCGTGTGGATTAAATTGACTATCAAAAAACGGAACGTCACCTGTTTCTCTCAATAGACTCTCTTCAAGAGAATTTATCTCTGACAAATAATTGGATTGTATTTCTTCCGGTTGATTGGAAATAATATCATACATTTCCATACGAGTAGAAATTAAGTTAGTGTACTTGTCTTGTATTTGTTCTAACGAGTTACACATAACTACGTTTCTCCATTCATCCGAATAGGTTTCCTTTAATTTCTTAAAATTATTGTTCATTGATATAGTCCACGATTTTCGATTCTGAAACTGTTTTTACTTCAAACGGCTCGGTTGACTTTGCAAGATACTTGTGAATCTTGACTTCCGCGTCTGTTACCGATACCGCGTTTACCATGTATGTTCTTGTTTGATTTTTGATTTTTCCTTTTTCATTTTCAATTTCAAACTGAACTTTTGCTATGTAGAAAGACATAATTACTCCTTGTTATTATTACGAATGTGTATGTTAGTTAATTGTTTACTATTGAGTTGTATTTTTCCTGTTAGTGATTTTATGTTGTAGTAACCTTTCTCGGTTCCTACTGAATCATTTTTCACACCGATAATTGTTTCTCCATTCTCTTGTAGAATGTATGTTGGTATAAAGTGTATGGGTATCTCGTTGTATTCGTCTGTGTATTTTGCAAATACTTTTTTACCTATTGGTATTTCTTTGATATTCATTTTATCTTACAAAGGGTTTTACAAAAACATTGTAGCCGAAAAACATAACAGGAAAGAGTAGTAAGGTGTATAGAAATAAATTACGGAAAACTAATTTATTACCTTCCAATTCTCGTATTCGGTTATACTTTGATAGTGAATTTATAAACTCATTACGAGATATATCTTTTCCAAATTTAGAATATACGCTTGGGTCTGATAAAAACACCATAGAAACCCCTTCACGTGAAGGGGTTTTCGACCAATTAAATGCCTGTGGTTTTGATTTCTTTTTCATAGTAGTAATTCGTTGGTTAAATTTATGCGGATAGCAATTTAGTATTGATAGATTTCGCGATACTTGTTATCTCGTTGGATGATGAAATACGAACGGCATTATCACCATAACATTCTTTCACCTCTGTCCAATCACGACCACCACTCCAACCACTTTGAATAAAGTATGTTAGAAACTTTATACCATTACGTTGCATCTTTTTCATCTGTTGTTTAGAATGTTTCTGAGCAGCAGAACCGTTGTACAAAAACGTAGTAGAGTTTCTTGCAGAATACAACATATATGGCTGTCCATCACAAAGATTTATAAAATAAGCATCATTGTTACGTGATTGTGAAATTATCTCACTCATTATACCATCAAAACACAATCCTTCTGGAGTTAGTCCGGTGCAATCTAATCTTGGGAATATATCTAAAATATCTCGAATACTATTTTTCTTTGAATCAAAGATATACATCAAATAAGGAATTTGTGTACTTGCCCCAAACCGATTACGTCGTGATGCATTTGAAGAATCAGAAAAGGTACTACGAACAGAAACTTGAATGTGTACATTCGTTAACATTTTAGATACGGTTGCCATCATCGCTGCAAACTTCAATGATTCTTCCCACTTTGAACCTTGCATAGAACCCGATTGGTCAACCGATATGTGAATGTATGCGGGTTTATACGATGATATATTTATCTTTGAAAATACATCAAAGTTATCAAAACCAATTTCGTGTAACAATCGGTTATCCAATTTACCGCTGTCTAAACGTGTTGACTTTGTTACACGTTCCTCATTACGAACCTGAAGTTTCTTTGCGAGAATTTTTCCGTTTTTAACACCTTCCGATATAAGATTATATGCAAATGTATAACCCCAGCCGTTGGAATCTCTTGTTACACCATAAGGAAGTCCGGCACCACTATCCATAAAGATTTTGTTAACATTTCTTACAATGTAAAGTGGAACACCACTAGCATTATCGGAAGAAAACTCAGAGTTCTGTCCAACAATCTTTTTGTCCAAATCAATAGACGCAAATCCGGAGATTAACAAATTATCGTTTTTAGTTACAGACTTCTTTTTCAAAGTACCATTTGTAACTTCTAATTGTTTTTCATGTAATTTGTAAATGGTTTTTACCATAGAATCTGAAAGATTTTCCATCTGGTTAGTCTCGTTGGTATCTTCTGAATCCATGTCATTTTGAGATTCGTTGGTATCTTCTGAATCCATGTCATTTTGAGA